>Ga0302240_1000285_pt1 | contig 56101 bp, 47 predicted proteins | sample AAG_UR_His_MG_FD_193538 | JGI IMG/M metagenome (GOLD analysis project Ga0302240, IMG submission 193538) | Enriched activated sludge microbial communities from anaerobic digester in WTTP, New Holstein, Wisconsin, United States - AAG_UR_His | ecosystem: Engineered > Bioreactor > Anaerobic >... | reverse complement strand
AATTTGACTCGTCATTGGACTTCTTCCAACACTGACCAAACAGCATCCCCCAACGACGGATTGTTCAATTTCATTTAAGCTGTAGTTCACCTTCGCGTTTTTGCCGCCCTCAATGGAGAGGACTTTAGCACCGGTGATGACCTCAACACCTTTGGTCTCCAAAACCATTGAAATCAACTCGACCATATCACGGTCTACACCGGGAAGAATGGATGGCATCATTTCCAACACGGTTACTTTTTTGCCTAGTGTCGCATAAAGGGTCGCAAATTCGATTCCGATCACACCGCCGCCAATGATGATCATGCTTTCCGGGCAATCTTTCAAGGCGAGAACCTCATCACTGGTCAAAATATTTTCCCCATCCAAACCGGGAATAGGCGGCCGAGAGGGAACAGAACCCATCGCAAGAATAATTTTGTCTGCTTTGACAAGCTGTTCGCCTACCTCAATGGTTTGGGAATCCTTGAGTCTTCCAAACCCATTAATGACTTCTACACCGTGTTTTTTTTGCATGATCCCAATGCTCTTGCGTATACTCGTTACGATTGTGTCTTTTCGTGCTGCCATCACGCCATAGTCGTAGGTCACTGTACCTGTAGAAACACCAAAGTTTTCAGCCTCTTTGGCATTTTCATAAATTTCTGCGCTGTGAAGCAAAGCTTTTGTAGGAATGCACCCGCGATTTAAACAGGTTCCTCCAAGATCCCGGGCTTCAATTAATGCAGTTTTTAGTCCTAATTGAGCACATCTAATTGCGGATTCATACCCTCCAGGACCGCCCCCAAGTATTGCAACATCATACTTCATGGTTTTCCTCCCATTAAATCAAAAGTCCAGGATTTTCAAGAAGTGTCTTGATCCTTCTTAGAAACTCTGCGGCTGGCGCGCCATCGATGATCCTATGGTCATAAGTCAAGCTGAGCTGCATCATGCTGCGTATAACAATCTCATCACCAATCACCACTGGCTGTTTAGCCAATTTACCTACTGCCAGAATACCTGCTTCAGGAGGATTGATGACTGCGGTGAAACCATCAATGTCAAACATTCCCAAATTTGAAACCGTGAAGGTTCCACCCGTGTATTCATCCAGTTGCAGCGTATTATCTTTTGCTTTCTTTGCCAATTCCACTGAACAGGATGCGAGTTCTGGCAACGACATGAGATCCGCGTCTCGAATGACAGGAACGATCAATCCATCTCCAACGGATACAGCCACACCCAAATTCACATACTCTTTTATTAAAATACCGTCATCTGACCATGACGTATTCATCATTGGAAATTCTGTCAAAGCCTTTGCGGCGCATCTGAGGACAATATCGTTATAGCTGACTTTTACATCCGCTTTTTTAAGTTGTTCATGCAATTTAACCGCCTCAGTCATATCCACCGTTATGCGATGATTGGCTTGCGCCATTTCCTGAAGGCTTTCTTTCATACGTGAAGCGACAACCTTGCGCATACCGGTCAGGGCTATCAGTTTTTCTCCTCTTGAGGTCTTCGAATTTCGAGCTTCGACTTTAGCGGCAATCGCGGCCAACACATCCTGAGACATGATTTTGTCGCGAAGTCCGGTACCTGTTATTTGATTCAGATCCATATTATTTAAAGCAGCAACCTTTTGCGCCAGTGGTGAAGCTTTAGGTAAGTCTATCTGCGAATAAGCCAATACATCCCGTTCAATAACCATCCCTTCAGGACCCGAACCTGAGATAGTGTGATAATCGATTTGCATGTTTTCAGCAGTCATTTTTGCTCGAGGTGAAGCATACTGCCCATGAGATGGTGAAACTACGTCATTTTTTTCAAGGCTTTCGAGCGGCTTTTGAATCACAGCAGCTGAAGGTTCTGCACCGGATGCTGTTGGGCTTATTATCACGTTCAGTGTTTGTAGGATTTCTGAAATATCCTCACCCGGTTCGCCAATTACCGCAATCGGTTGAGTAATTGGAACGACCTCACCTTTGTCATGAATGATTTTGAGCAAAGTACCGCTGGTCGTGGCGTCTATTGTAATTGACAGCTTGTCGGTTTCCATCTCAAAGAGAGACTCTCCCTCTTGAACCAGATCCCCTTCATTGAACAACCATTCTGTGATTGTACCCTCTGTCATTTGCAGACCTTGTTTTGGCATAATAATTACTTGAGCCATAATTTACCTTCCTTATCTTTGGTAGCAAACAGCTTTCGCTGCGTTGACTATATCATTCACACTTGGTACGACAGCACTTTCCAGTTCTAAGTTAAAAGGCAGCGGGCAGGCTTTCGCGCCTAGTCTAAAGGGTGGTGCATCCAGATATTTAAACGCGTTCTCTGTAACCTGTGATGCCACTTCAGCGCCCCATCCAGCAGTTTTATGGGCTTCATGAGCGACCACAAGCCGGCCTGTTTTCTTCACGGATTCTATAATCGTTTCCATATCCAGCGGCACCAAAGTTCTCGGATCAATTACCTCAGCGTCTATGTTCATTTTCTTCAGCTCTTCTGCCGCTTCCAGGGCACGACTCACATAAAGCAATGAAGCCACAATAGTGACATCTTTTCCTTGGCGCTTTATATCTGCTTTACCGAATGGAATCATGAAATCTGGATCATCTGGTACTTCGAACTTCACAGGATAGAGGGCTTTATGTTCAAAAAACAATACTGGATTGTTGTCTCGTATTGCCGTTCTGAGCAGCCCGGCCGCGTCTGCGCCAGTTGACGGGCATGCTATTTTCAATCCGGGAATGTGCATAAAAAGTGTCTCCAGGCTTTGGCTGTGTGTCGCCGCATTGCCGCGCCCAATGCCCTGTTGACCTCGGATGACCAGAGGTATTTCAGCTTTTCCGCCAAAGACATACCGCGTTTTGGCAGCCTGATTAATAATTTGGTCTGCTGCTACGAGCGTAAAATCCATATACATGAGTTCCACGATCGGCCGCATTCCTGCTGAAGCCGCGCCAACGCCGGCTCCAATCATTCCGGCCTCCGAAATAGGGGTATTTCGAACGCGGTCAACGCCAAACTCTTTATATAAATCTTTGGTACAGCCAAAAACACCGCCCAGGATTTCGATGTCCTCTCCCATGATAAACACGCGCTCATCGCGGCGCATTTCTTCAGCAATGACGTCGCGAATCGCCATTGAATACGTCTTCATACTCATTGAACAACCTCCTTGTCCACATAAAATACGTCGTCCATGACATGCGCCGGATCTGGCTCAGGACTCTGGATGGCAAACTCCGCTGCCTCATCTGCTTCTTTAATGGCCGCATGTTCAATGGCATCCAGCTCGTCAGCGGTGAATGTACCTTCTTCAATCAATTTCTCACGGAATTTTTTAATGGGATCTTTGTTTTCTTTCCAATCATCCACTTCACTCTTCGAACGGTAAACTTGTGGATCTCCAGTCCAATGACCCAAATGACGATAGGTTTTACACTCAATAAGGGTTGGTCCATCTCCGGCTTTTGCACGTGAAATCGCAGCCTCAGCGGCTTCATAAACCGCATAGACGTCATTGCCATCAACAGTAATACCAGGCATATTGTATCCAACACTGCGCACACTGATATTCTCAACTGAGGTTGATTGAGACACTGGGACTGAGATTCCAAATCCATTGTTCTCACAGACAAAAACAATCGGAAGCTTCCAAACGGCCGCCATATTTAAACTTTCATGGAAAGTCCCTTCATTGGATGCGCCGTCGCCGAAAAACGACACTGCAACCTGGTCAGTGCCTTTAAGCTTTGCTGCCAAAGCAGCGCCCGTCGCAATTGGAATTCCACCACCGACAATCGCGTTTGCTCCCAGGTTTCCTTTAGTAAAATCAGCGATATGCATGGATCCGCTTCTGCCTTTACAATAACCTGTTGCCTTCCCCATCAACTCCGCCATTGCGAAATCAAGTCTGGCGCCCTTCGCAATGCAATGACCATGTCCTCGATGAGTACTCGTAATATAATCTTCATCTCGAAGCAGCGCACAAACCCCTGCTGCAACTGCTTCCTCACCTGCATACAGATGTACAGAGCCACGCAGTTTGTTTTGCTCAAACAAGCTCTGCGCCTTGAGTTCAAACCATCTAATCTGATTCATCGTTTGATAAATCCAGCGTTTTTTTTCTTTAGAAATCACTGACCCTCACTCCTTTTTACTTCACTTCATGACTATTCAGGTAAATTCCAATTAAAAAAACTATAATAAGGTTTCGCTGCTCGCTCACGAAAATCTTCCATATCAACATTTGACCAGTCATAGACACCTAGTCCTGTTTTCTGACCAAGATTTCCCGCTTCATAACGTGACCGGATATAATCCTGAGTCCGGTCAGCGTTGCTTAGATCCGGGAACAGGTAGTCATCGATACTGACGATCATATCCAATCCGGCATAGTCAAAATGCTCAAAGATGCCGATTGAAGTATATCTCGGAACAAAACTGTATTTTAAAGTTTTATCAATATCCTCAGGTGTCGCGATTCCTTGTTCCACCATATGCACCGCTTCTCGGTAAAGTGCGTGTTGAAGTCGATTCCCAATGAATCCCGGTGCCCCTTTTTTCATCATGACCACTTTCCGTCCAACAGATTCAAGAATCTCATAGAGATAAGATGCTGCTTCATCACTGGTATACTGACTTTTTACTAGTTCAACGCACGGGACAAGATGTGGTGGATTCCAGGGATGAGCCACCAACAGTTTCTCTTTGTCCTGCAGTCCTGCAGCCAAGTCGTCTGCAGAGATGGCGGAGGTTGAAGAAGCAATGGCTTTAAATCGTTTGCAGTGCTGTTCGATCTTCTTATAGACTTCATGTTTAATTTCAATACGCTCAACAACACATTCAAAAATAAAATCAGTTTCAGCAACATCTGCATAATCCAGCGAAAAATTGAGCAGTTTTGAACTTGCTTCATATTGCTTTTCCGTCACGAGTTTTTTATTGATGAGATCACGAAAGCTGTCGTCATACCTTGCCTTGCCATCAGATGCTGTTTTCTCATCAATTGCGAGCATGGTCGTTTGAAATCCATTCCCGGTGAAAAGTGCAGCCAGACTAGCCCCTATCATGCCCGTACCTATGATGGTGATATGCTCGGTTGGTTTAAATTTCATATACACTTCTCCTTTTCTGAAAATAATCGATAATCGATTATTTTAAAAGCCAAAATATGCCTTCACTTTTAATATATCAATAAATTTGGATCGTTAATCACTCTTGATAAACAGTTCCCGACACTAAGGGTGAATACGTTGCGCCTCGAGATAATCGAAGCATTTCACAACATTGGTGCGCTGAATATAATCCATCATCTCGTCCTGGCCAATATCTACTGGAAAACGGTCTGCAAAGCTAATTTCTTTTATACATTCTTCTTTTGACCAGCCTTTTTTTATCCCTTGATCCACTGCTTTGATCCATTCTTGAATAAAAGCAATCTGTTCTTCTAAATAGGATTTGGTTACGACAGGCCCGTGTCCTGGTATGACATAATCTACATCTAAAGTATGAATGAATTCAAGAGACTTCAGAAGTTCCTCAATATTGGCGCTATGCAGCCAAAGCTGACAGTCGGAAAAAACAGTATCCCCTACAAACACAACACGCTCTTCTGGAACATAAACCGCAATTTGAGAATCCGAATGCCCTGGCGTATGGTATAGCATGAAAGTATGTTCGCCCACTTTTAAGGTCATATTCTCACTGAATGTAATCTGTGGTCTATTCACAATATATTTTTCGCGGGATGGCATATGCTCCAATCCCTTTGGATCTTGGCGCGTCAGCACATCAACGCTGTAATCATAGCCATCCATAGTGCCAGGGACCAGGAAAAAATCTTTATTTATTTTCTCATGAGCTATGACAGGACATACACCTGCGAACCAGTGATTTCCAAAGATATGATCAATATGTGGTTCTGTGTTAATCAAGTATTTAATATCTCCCCTGCTTCGAGCAAACTCAATGGTATCCAAAAGATAGGTGAGAATTTGCGCTGAATCGATAAAAACAGCGCCCTCACTGGTAAACACAATACCAGGATTGCACCCCCGGATTTTGGTTTCTGTAAAGACGTTGGGCGTTATCCGTTCCATGATCTATTCCTCATTTCTTTATGGTTTCTGTTTGAATATATTCGTAACCGACGATCACATTGGATTTCGCCGGTTACGAATTGGTTTTTGAAAATTATTGAGCGTTACTATGAGCCTCTTTAAGAACGTATTGTGTCCAAACTCTGACCATTTCTTTTCGGTATTCCTTAGTCGCTCTTGCATCCGTAATTGGTGTGCAGAAATCGGAAGCAGCTTGTGCCGCTTTAGCCGCCAATTCGTCTGTCAATACTTGACCAATGAGCATTTGCTCAGCAGATGGCACCCTGATTGGTGTCGGAGCCACTGCGCCAAGTACCACTCTGGCATCCTCAATAATGCCATCCTGGCTCAATTTGAGACGCGCCGCTACGCCAACAATGGCAATATCTGAGTCTCCACGAATGGCGTATTTTTTATAAGCGGCCCCATTACCAGGTCCAAGATCCGGCAGTTTAAATCCAACCACCATCTCATCCTTCTTAAGAGCCGTTTTCCCTGGCCCAGTAAAAAATTGTTCCAGCGGCAAAGCTCTTTCACCTTCAGTTCCCGCTATCCTTACTATAGCGTCAGAAGCGATCATCCCCGGCACTGTATCAGCACTTGGAGAAGCATTGCAGGTATTTCCGCCGATGGTCGCGACATTTCTTACTTGCATACTGGATACATTGCCAGCACTTTTCTTGACAACCATCCATGAACCAGTGAACATTTCTGATTTTGTGATGTCCATAAGCTTCGTCATGGCACCAATATGAAGGCCGTCTTCTGTTTTTTGGATCCGTGACAACTCAGGCATTGCATTTAAACTCACCAATGCTTTAACTTTCTGCGCCCGACTTCTCAATCTAACTACAAGATCTGTACCGCCTGCCAATAATTTTGCCTCTGAACCATATTCTTTCAAAATTTCGACACATTCATTCACGGAAGTCGGTTCATAATACCAATCAAATTTCATTCTGCATACCTCCTTGGCTCAAATAGTGGACCATCTTATCGGTTCATTTGATCCCTTGCTGCTTCCACAGCTTCGACAATCTTTACATAACCTGTGCATCGGCAGATATTACCGTGCATCCCTTCTCGAATGTCTTCTTCTGTGGCATTGGGATTTGCGTCCAAAATGGCTTTTGCCGTCATGATCATCCCAGGAGTACAGAACCCGCATTGAATGGCAAATCGATCGATAAATGCTTTTTGCAATGGATGCAATCCATTTTCATCTTCTAAGCCTTCAATGGTAGTGATTTTTTTGCCGCGTGCCTGACCAATAAGAAGGGAACAGGCTTTAACTGCTTTTCCATCCATAATTACAGTGCAGGCGCCACAGTTGCCATCATCACAACCTTTTTTAGCACCAGTTAAACCAAGATCATCTCTCAGAACTTCCAATATAGTTTTAAAAGGTTCAACTTGCATTGAGTAAGACTTTCCATTGACATGAAAATCGATATTTATTGCTCCAGCAGATGGATTAATCATTTTTTGCCTCCTTTGCATTGATCAACTCGAGAATCCTTTCAGCGGTCATTGGCATGACAGTTGGCCTTACGCCAGCAGCCTGATAAACGGCTGATGCGATGGCAGGACCAACTGGTATTGTAATGGACTCGGCCATGCCCTTTGCACCGTAAGGACCATCCGGAAGTGCATCAGGTGAGATGATAGGAATAATGTTGCTTTGGAGTGGCGTTTCCAACACGGTCGGAACTCGATAATCATTGTATCCAGGATTCGCCATAACGCCATCTTGATAAACGTGACCATCCATGACCGAGAAGCCCAGTGCCATGATAACGCCGCCTTCGATTTGCCCTTCAACTAATTTAGGATTGATAGGATTGCCGGTGTCAGCAGCACTTGCGATCTTAAGCAGTTTGATTTGTCCAGTCTCAACGTTGACAGCGATTTCAACCGCACAGGCACTGAATTGATACCAGTTCCACATCCGCGGCGTACGGCCATCCTCATGGCCAGGTCCAAACCAAGGCACAGCCGGTGCCGGGCAGAAAACACCCCTGCCTCTGACAGGTGTTCCTTTTTGTAATCCCCAGTTTTGATCTGTAAAGAAGGAGAAAGGCTCGAATAGATCTGCCACTGCAATTTCTTCAACATTAGATCCCAAGATGAAGGCTTTACCTTGTTTGATCGTCACTTGCATAGCTGCCACGCCCAATTTGCGGCCAGCGGCTTCTTTTAATTGGCGAATCGCATCCTGACAGGCAATACGAACAGCATTACCTGTTGTGTATGTTGTACGACTGGAGGCAGCAAAGTTGTCAAAAGGTGTAACGGCAGTATCAGCTCTAGTCACCTTGACACTCTCATAAGGGATCTCAAATTCGGTTGCAACCATCTGCATCAACGTAGTCTGAGCACCCATCCCCTGCTCGTCGACACTCACCAGGAGCTCAATACTGCCGTCGCTATGAACCAGTACATCCGCTTCAGCACGACCGAGTGGTGTATTTTGCTTTCCACCAACCGCGATTCCTTTGCCTTTCCGCCAAGGTCCAGGCTCTTGCTCACATGGCTCGTCAAGTTTAATCGCATCTGCAACCGCTGTTAAGCATGCTGCAACGCTTGTGCTCGTTAATTTTTCGCCATAAGCGTTTTCATGGCCTCGCTTGATGAAGTTCTTCAAGCGCAGTTCCACAGGGCTCATGCCCAGCTTTTCCGCAAGAACATCCAACAGGTTCTCCATAGCCCATTCAGATTCTGGACATCCCAGTCCGCGATAAGGTGCGCAAGGAACGGTATTCGTACTGACAGCATACCCATCACCAAAGACATTAGGGACATCATAAACACAAACCAGACCAGAACCAGACAGTCTCCCATCATAATAGTTGTTGATGGATGCACCCGTGTTTTCAGTGATCTTGAACTCTTCAGCTATGATTGTGCCATCCTTCTTCGCGCCCAGCTTTAGGGTGGTCACGCATGGCCAGTTTGAAGGAGAAGATGTGAACATTTCCTTACGGGTCAATATGTGAGAAACATTCCGTTTTGTTCTGAGGGCAATCACAACAGCAAGAGGCTCAATCAATGGAAATAAGCGATTTCCAAAGCTTCCGCCCTGGAATGGCTGAACGACTCGAAGCTGCGATCCTGATAAATTTGGAAACATGTTAACAAGTTTCTCTTTAACAACACCGTGAATACCACAGCAGTTCGTGTAAACGGTAATACCATCGCTCTTGTATTCTACTATGACACCATTGCACTCGACTGCAGCAGTAGATTTTTTGTCATTTGAATACTTCTGTTCAACGATGACGTCTGCTTCTGCGAATGCAGCATCCAAGTCGCCCTTTTTCAGTTTATAGCTGCCAAGGACATTGGGACCATCAGGATGGGGACCCTGGTAGCCTGCAGATAATCCAAGTTTTGGATCCACAACCGGAATCGCGTCAGGACCAACGGCTGCTTCTTGGTCAATGACATAAGGTAAAACTTCGTATTCGACTTTTATTAACTCCAGCGCTTGTTCTGCAATCTCAATGCTTGAAGCCGCAACGGCGACAACTGCTTGGCCAGCCCAAATGACTTCATCCTTAGCTGGATTACCGTAATAATTGTTGGCATATGGTATATACTCCCAAGGAAGATCCGGATCTGTCCCTTTTACAACAGTAGCGACGCCGGGTAATTTTTCAGCAATGCTGGAATCAATATTGACGATTTTTGCGTGAGGATGAGGACTGCGTAAAATTTTTACATGAAGAAGATCTTTAAATTGACTCTGGTAGTCTTCAATAAATCTTGCCTTACCCGTTGCTTTGTCATAAGCATCGACTCTCTGCACGCTTTTGCCAATGTAACCGTTCTCTTGAACATCAGTCATGTTGAATCCTCCTTATTATATGTTTTAACCGTTTTGCTGAAATCCTTTACTGTCCCTCCTCGAATATAAGAAAATTAACAGTCTGCTTATTACATATAATCGATTATCTTTATTATGTCGAGATTGTATCATCATCTATAATCGATTGTCAATAATCTCTTATAGATTTTTCTGATAATAGATAATATTCTGATGAGGTGTATTCGAATTACAACTTACTAATGCCTATTTCAATGCAATGAATAAGAAAAACAATCGCACTGAATCATTTTTTGCAAGGCAATCTTGACATCCTTGCATCACTGTAGTAATGTCTAGAAAAACAATACATAATCGATCATCTATTTTATATAACACTTTCAAAAGTGCTAGATTATTCTCACCTTCATTGTCAATCAATCACTAAGCAATCCATGTATTAGCTCAATCCTTTACAATTGACTTCAATTTTCAAAAAAACTTTCAACTTGAAAGTTTTTTGCTAATTCAATGAAAAGGAGGCCTGACGTGTACTTGTGGTGAATTAAAAGTGATTAAAAAACGAGGAGGAAAAGTATGAAAACTGAAAAATTATTTATTTACGCCATCTGTATTGCTGCACTTGCCGGATTTGTCGACTTGTCCACCAACCTACTGCAAGGATTTGGGATTATTACCACAGAAGCAAGTTTAACTTTTATTACATTCATCAGTTGGGCAGCCTATTTTCTTTTAGGTGCTAACCTAAAAGGCGCTTTTAGCGGTATTTTAGGCATTATTGTCGGTATATCCGCAGCAATCCTTATGTTTTTGTTGGTTGGTGTCTTTGCGACAAATGGTTTGGATGTCGCTACAGTTGCAATTCCGCTGGCCGTGTTTGTATTGGTCATTATTATGCTTCTTTTTGAGAAAGTCCCGTATTTTAACAATGTAGCGGCTATCTTTCTTGGAACGGGTATGTTTTTCGGTCTGATGGGCATACCTGCCGTCGCAGCCGAAGGTTATCTCATGGTAGCTGTTGGCGAGCTCCTCTATGCGTCAATTGGATTTGCCGCCGGGTGGTTCACCATAGCAATTCGTATCGCTGTTGAAAAAAGCGGATCAAAGGTAACCAAAGTACAGGAAGAGCATTAAGTTGTCGCTGTAATTATTTGGGGTTTTAGCGTGTTAATTTAAACTGCAACAAATCCAAGCAGTCAATCAAAATATTCAATCGGCCGCAACACAAATTTGATTGCGGTCGGTTGTTTTTTATTTGGCAATTATACAATGATGATTTCACCACCTCAAATTAACACTCGCTGCCAACACTTCAGAGCTGGTATACTTCATAGGAATCGAACAAAGACTGTTCATTCGCACTATCCTGTCTATAAACAAAACCAGGGCTTATTTTAAAATTGTTTTTTGGAAGCGATATTTAAGGAGGCATAGTTTATGCTTCCTTTATTTTGCGTTTAGGCCAGGAACTGAGTGCTGAAGTTGTTTTTCCCGAACTTTATTTTTTCGAAAGGATTAAGCTCTCCGTGTATTATTTAAAATCCGAACACGGCTTTGATTCGGCCCATTTCCTTGTGAATTACGAAGGCATATACCACAGGATCATGGGTACCCCTGGCGCGTCATAGTTGAAATCATAAGTGCCACCTTAAACACAGAAGAGCAATTAGATGGCATGATCGTCGATTTTTCTAAACTGAAAAAGGACATTAAAGAAGATGTCGATTATTTTGATCATGCGCTATTACAGAAAAGCGGACACCAAATGGCAGGAAGTCGCCTTCAACCGGATGGCAAACCATGATTTGTATCCGGAGAAGGTGGACAACAGATAAAAATCAGAAAAACCATTCATTGCTTAAAATGGATCAGTCTGTGATCCAGTTTAAAGCGGTGAATGGTTTTTTCTTTGATTGCAGCTTTATTTGAAATCTGATGCAGTCCCTTCATCTCACAACATCAACGTTCGATCCGCAAGTGCTGAAGCATCTTCCGGATCATGGGTCACCAGGAGGGTTGTCATTCTTTGACTCTTTATTATAGTCTTTAAATCCTCCCTCAAATCCATGACCAATGTGCTGTCCAAATTGCTGAACGGCTCATCCATCAGCAGCAAATCCGGTTCTCCTGCCAGGGCTCGGGCTAAGGCGGTTCGTTGCTGCTGCCCTCCGCTGAGTTCATGGGGATAACGTTTTTCCAGTCCTTCCAGCTGAACCAGGCTGAACAGCGATTCAAGCTTTCGCTTATCTTTGACCTTCATTCCAAAGGCAATATTTTGAGACACCGTCATAAACGGGAATAAAGCATAATCCTGGAATACAAAGCCTACTTTTCTTTTCTCAACAGGAACGAAAATGTTCCGGCTCTGCACAAGTTTATCACCAATGCGAATAATCCCTTCAGCGTTCTCTTCCAGTCCCGCAATGATCCTGAGCAATGTGCTTTTGCCACTCCCGCTCTTTCCAAGAATCGCGAGAATCTGCCCTTCCTGAACACTGAGAGCAAATTTCTCAAAAATCCGTTCCCTTGAGTTTTTATACTGAAAGTTTAGCTGCTCTATAGACAAATTCATGGCTTCACCTCTTCCTGGGTCCTTTTATATTTTTTCTGATGAATACCCGCAAAGATCAAAAGCGCTGCGACACTGAGAGAGACAATCATCAGCGCCGGCACAGAAGCCTCCATAATGCGTTCATCATTGGCATACTCATAAGCGCGGCTGGCCAGCGTATTAAAATTGTAAGGCCTCAGCAGTAAAGTCAGTGGCAGCTCCTTCAAAATATCGATAAAGGTCAGCAAAAATCCGGATATAAGAGACGTCTTGACCATGGGAAGCTCAACCTTCACCAGCGAATAAAATCTTCCTTTCCCAAGGGTAGATGCGGCTTCGCTATATTTAATGCCTATTTTCGAGAATCCCGAGTGCACACTATTATAACCCGCAGCCATATAACGCACGACAAAAGCATAGACCAGCAGGACGGTGCTCGTACTCAATATAAGTCTTTTGGATTCGGGATTAAACAATACATAGACCGGATAGAGCCATTTGTCCAAACCCACGAAAATGACCATGGCACCTATGGCAATGATTGCGCCGGGAATAGCGTACCCCATCTGAACTACTTGATCCATAAGTTTGCCTCTTTGATCGAACTGCCAGCGCCGCACTTGTACTATCAGCAGATTGATGGCCAAAATGATCAGACTGGCAAGGATACTATAGAATAAGGTGTTGTAAATAATTTGAAAGAGTTGATCCAACCTCACCAGACTATAGGACTTCACTGACCAGACAGCCATCTGTCCCACAGGGATCAAGAATACGACGAGAGAAACAATGAGGAGTCCCAGCGTGACGCCGTAGCGTAACATACCCTTTAACGGTATGGGCTCCAAAAGTCTGGGCTGTTGACCGGACATGTGATAGCGCCTTCGGCTGCGGTTGAAGCTTTCAAAGCCTTGAAAGACCACAATCAACAGCATCATATAAAACGACAGGCGCAGCGCCACCGCGGTGGTACCGGATCCAAACCAGGAACTGAAGATCGCCGAACTCACTGTGCGAATGTTGAAGTAGCGCACCACACCGTAGTCACCCAAAATTTCCATCATGATGAGGGTGAGTCCGCCGACCATCGGCAGCCGCACTAAAGGAAGGATCACTTTCAGAAAAATCTTGACGGGCGAATGGCCATGAACACGTGACACTTCAATCATCCCACCCGCGTGATATTCCAAAAATGCGCGTACAGGTCCATACACATAGGGAAACAGTGTGATCGCATAAATCAGCACAGCACCCCGGAGATTCATAAGATCCAGATGCTCAGGTTTAAATGGGATTTCATAAGTCCTCAGGGTTCGCTGGATGACCCCCGTATAACCTGTCATGCCTGCGAACACATAGGCAGCTATATAGGGCGGTATGGCCAGCGGCATATAGAAAAACCACTTGAAAAACCGCTTCAAGGGGAAGTCAAAAAGAGCCACCGACACTGCAGCCAAGACACCAAGCACTGCAGAAAAGAGCAGCGAAAACACTATGAGATAAACGGTGTTGTAAACCGTATCCTTGAGTAAAAATTCCTTGAAATGCAGCCACTCCGGCGTCGCTGCCAGTTCAATTTTGAATAGTATTGCCAGCACCGGCAGACTGATCAAAATGAGACAGAGAAAGGCCAGCGCTATGACAGCGCCAACCTTTCTTCTTTTTTGTCCGAAAGTCATTACTTCCAGCCTGCTTCTGCAAGCAGCCTGACAGCCTCGGCATTTAACTCGCCCAGTCTGGAAAGATCAAGGGTTTGTTCTTTAAAGGTGCCCAGTGAATTCAGGAAGTCAGCTGCCGGTACGCCGCTGAGCACTGGGTACTCATAGTTTGCCTCAGCATAGGAGGTTTGCGCTTTTTCACTGGCTAAAAATTCGAGGAGTTTAACGGCGTTGTCCATATTTTTTGAACCATTGACTACCCCGCCGCCGGAGACATTAATATGCGTGCCGCTGCCTTCTTGATCCGGGAAAAAGACGCCTAAGCCCTCTACAACTTTTTGCTCTTCAGGATCGGCGCCATTCAGCATCAGTCCCAGGTAATAAGTGTTCATTATGGCAATGTCACCTTCGCCAGCAGCAATAGCCTTTGCCTGATCCCGGTCGCCGCCTTTTGGCTCTCTGGCTAGGTTACGAACGATCCCTTCCGCCCAGGCTTTGGCTTCTGCTTCTCCCATGGTTTCGATCAATGACGCGAGCAAAGTTTGATTGTAAATGCTGTCCGCACCTCGAACGAGAATACGTCCCTGCCATTTCGAATCCGTTAGAGCCTCATAAGTGGAAAGTTCATCAGGATTTACACGATCCTTGGCATAGACAATCACGCGGGCGCGCTTTGTGAGGCCAAACCAGTGTCCATCCGGATCTCTCAAATTCTCAGGAATATTGGTGGTGAGCAATTCGCTTTCGATGGGCTGAAGCAGACCAGCGCTCTCTGCTCTGTAAAGTCGACCGACATCCGCGGTAATAAACAAGTCCGCTTCAGTATCTGTTCCCTCTGTCTTGAGACGCTCGATCAGTTCATCCGATTTGCCTTTGACTACATTGACCTGGATGCCAGTCTCCTCTGTAAAGCTCTGGTAGAGCAAATCATCCGAATCATAATGGCGATCTGTGTATAAATTTACGATTTGAGTCTCAGCTGATGCCTCCGCTGCAGGCGCCGCAGGCTCAGTGGCTGCCGGCACTGGTGCGCAGCCTCCAAGAAACAGGGCGGTGAGTATGGTAAGTGATGTAAGTGTTATTGCTCCAAATAATTTCATGTTGACCCTCCGATGTAATTGATAATGATTATCTTTTTCACATCGCAAGTATGGCATACAATAAAAACGACGTCAACCCTAAATCTAAACACGCTCGACTTTTTTCGACAATATTGTGATAGTTATTAAAAACAATAAAATTCCTAAACTGGACTGAAAGTGTTTGAAAATCTAACCTTTCTTGAGTGATTAATACGTCCGTCCCAGCATAATTTGTGAGATAATAAATTATTAAGCCCCCCAAGACATAGTCATGGAAATGCGCGTTGATCTAATCAATCCTATTGGAGTGAGCCCTATGAAGATTTCAACCAAAGGCCGTTATGGTCTGGAAGCTCTGGTGGACTTGGCGATGCATGCCTCAGAAGGTCCTGTCAGCATAAACAGAATTGCTGCCAGGCTAAGTCTGTCAGAGACTTACATCCTACAGATTTTTTTAAAGCTGCGGCGCGCTGGGATCATTGACAGTACCCGCGGCGTTAACGGTGGCTATGCATTGGCACTGCCTCCAGAATCTATAAATGTCCTGATGGTTCTGAAAGCCTTAGAGGGTCCATTGACGCCGGTGGACTGCATACTGCCCGAATCAAAGCTGCCGTGTGACCGAATAGAAAACTGTACCACAAGGCCCCTTTGGGAGGAAATGTACAATTTGCTCTCAGAAATCGCAGAAAATATCACTGTACAAGCCTTGATGAACTGCACCGAAGAGCTTGCGAGACAGGATGCCGACAGTCAACCCAGCGATCAAAAGAATGAATTAATTGAATATTTTTTATAATTCAGGATTGACAAACAGACGATCCTAATGTAATTTTATATAAATCCTATAGGAATAGTACGCTTAAATGAGGTGAACACTCATGAAGATTTCTACAAAAGGCAGGTATGGACTGCGCAGTATGATCGACTTGGCCGTCTATGCCACAGAGAGGCCAGTAAAGCTGAGTGCGGTCGCGGCCAGACAGGGAATTTCACTCAATTATCTGGAGTATGTGTTTTCCCTCCTAAAAAAGTCTGGACTCGTTCTGAGCGTCAAAGGCCCAAACGGCGGTTATAGCCTGGCTAAGGCACCTGAGGAAATCACCATCGGCCAAGTGCTTCATGCACTGGAAGGTACTATTGACATTGCGGATGAACTTTCAGGCACAGCGTCAGACCAGCGCACCGCGCTTCAGCAGTGTCTTCATGAAACTGTTTGGGACAGAATGAATCAGGCGCTTCAGGCGCTGGTCGATTCAAGAACGCTGCGGGACATGGCAGATCATTACCGTGAATCCAATCAAATTGGAGACGGACAATTTTACATATAACTATTTTTAAGTAAATCACGACAAATCATATAGGATAACTATAAAATCTACACATTTGACTGTTATGGTAATAGAGACAGTCAAAATATATCCGTTAATCACGACAAATCCTATAGGTTTTATCTAACCAGGCGCCTTTTCCCCCTAAATACAGAACCAGGAGTGATGAAGATGATCCGACACGAACAGCGCAGATATCACAGAAAGATTCAGGGCAGCAGCCATCACCACGATCATGGCCACGCCCACCACCACGGGCATGAGCACACACATGACCATGACCATGACCATAACCATAACCATAACCATGAACACAAACACACTCATGCGGACCCTCAAGATGGGCGGTCCGGTACAGTCCATACCTCAACACCGCCGGTTAATGATTACGCTCAGGCCATAGCTGAATACAGAAAGACCTTCTCTACCAGGGAGGACGTCCTGAACCAAACGCCGGACCCTGCGGTCAGAGACATGTTGGTCCACTTTGAAAAGTCCGGCCTCGAGACCCCTTTTGATCGGTTCGACGCCCAAAAGCCCCACTGCAGCTTTGGAATGGCCGGTATTTGCTGTAAAAACTGCAACATGGGCCCGTGCCGGATCACGAAGAAAAGTCCCCGCGGTGTCTGTGGCGCCGACGCGGATTTGATCGTCGCCAGAAATTTGTTGCGGTGGGTTGCTGCAGGCACCGCATCCCATGGCGCCAGGGGCCGGGAAGTCATGCTGGCTTTAAAGGCTTCTGCCGATGGTCGTTTACATATGCCCATCGCCGGGGTGGACAAAGTGTTTAAAGCTGCGGCGCAGCTGGGCATTCTGACAGAAGGCAAATCGGTCGAAACCGTTGCCGGAGAACTCGCTGATTTATTGCTGGAGGACCTTTCCAGAGCTGTACCTTCCAAGCACAAAACGCTGCATGCTTTCGCAGCGCCGGAGAGAATTAAGGTTTGGGAATCTCTCGACATTATGCCAATCAGCGCTTATCACGAAGTGTTTGAATCTTTGCACCGCACGGGAACCGGAACTGACAGCGACTGGCAGAATGTCATGAAGCAGCTTCTGCGTTGCGGATTGGCTTTTGCCTGGAGCAGTGTGCTGGGATCTTCCATTGCTATGGACAGTCTCTTTGGTCTGCCGGAGCGCAGCACAGTCAAATGTAATCTCGGCGGGATTAAGGAAGGCTACGTGAACATCGCGGTTCACGGTCACTCTCCGGTCCTCGTCAGCGAAATAGTCAAACAAGGCAGAAGTGAAGCGTTTATTCAGAAAGCCAGAGAGCAAGGCGCCCACGGCATTCAGTTTTATGGCATTTGCTGCTCTGGGTTATCTGCCATGTACCGATACGGCGGCGTTATTCCGTTGTCTAACGCCATTGGCGCTGAGCTGGTTCTTGGCACCGGAGCCCTTGATTTGTGGGTTGCGGATGTACAGGACGTGTTCCCTTCCATTATGGAAGTGGCCGCTTGCTTCAAAACAACGGTTGTGACCACAAGCGACTCTGGGCGGCTCCCGGGTGCGGAACATTACGCCTATGACCACCACCACTCCAACTTGCACGAAACGGAAGCGCTGGCTCAAAAAATTATAGACAGAGCTATAGAGAGTTTTGCCTCAAGAAGAGATGTGCCAGTCTTCATACCACAGTATGAAGTGGACGCCGAGGTCGGATTCTCCCTGGAGTATGCGGTCAGCAGATTTGGAAGTATACAAGTGATCGCGGAGGCTTTGAAATCCGGTAAGATTGCCGGCATAGTCAATCTGGTTGGCTGCAACAATCCTAGAGTGGTTTATGAAAAAGCCGTGACAGACATCGCGCAAACACTCATTGAAAACAACTTCATGGTGCTGACTAACGGGTGCGCCTCATTCCCTCTTCTGAAGCTTGGATATTGCCACACCTCAGCATTAGAGAAGACAGGCAGTTCCCTAAAAACCTTCCTTGAGCCAGATTTGCCGCCGGTATGGCACATGGGCGAATGTCTTGACAACGCCAGAGCTTCCGCTTTGTTTAAAGCGCTGGCAGAAGCTTCCGGCAAAGATCTCAAGGAAATGCCGTTCGCTTTCGCCAGCCCGGAATGGTCCAATGAAAAGGGTGTTGGTGCTTCACTTGGCTTCAGGCTGCTTGGACTCAATTCCTATCATGCCGTTCATCCCACGGTTCATGGCTCAGACAACGTCATGAAGTACCTGTATGAGGATACCGGAAAGACACTGGGCGGCGTCATGGTCGTCGAAGTCGATCCAATCAAGCTTGGCGACAAAATCGTTGAGGACTTAAAAGCCCGTCGCAGCCAATTGGGCTGGGCATAGCCATAGAACTATTTACTCACACTAGATTGAAAGGGTGCAAACCGCATGAAGACACGAAAATTTCTCATTTTGCTAAGTCTTTTAACTTTGATGGTCGTAACCGCTGTCAGCCTTTCTGCTTGCAGTACCGATAAAGATTCCAAAAAAGAGACAGAGTCGCAGTCCCCTGCCCCTGTCGATGCGCCGGCACAACCAAATGACCCTGTAACTGTTAAAATTGGATATCTCCCAATCACTCATGCTTTGCCTCTTTTCGTCGAAGACGAAATTAAGGCGCTGAAGTCTGAAAACGTCAATTTGGAACTCGTGAAATTTGGCTCATGGACGGAACTCGTTGATGCCCTCAATACCGGAAACATTGACGGCGCTTCAATGCTGATCGAACTGGCCATGAAGGCAAAAACCCAAGGTATCGATCTTAAGGCTGTCGCGCTTGGCCACCGTGACGGCAACGCGGTTGTGGTCTCCAAAGAAATAAATAAGGTCGAAGATTTGAAGGGAAAAACTTTCGCGATCCCGCACAGCTTGTCCACACACAATGTACTACTGCATCTGATGCTCAAAAACAATGGCATAACTTATGACGATATCGAAGTGATTGAGCTGCCGCCGCCCGAAATGCCTGCCGCGCTTTCTGAAGGACGGATTGCGGGCTATATCGTCGCAGAGCCCTTTGGCGCGAAAGTGGTTGCAGGCGGCGTAGGAAAAACGCTGTATGAGTCAGGGGATCTTTGGGATAATGCCGTATGCTGTGGCTTAATCCTCAGAAATGAGTTCATCGAGAAGTATCCTGACGCCGCGGCAGCCTTTGTGTCGGATTACATCAAGGCTGGGGAGATGGCTGAAGCCAAGGATGCGACCATCGGCGAAATCACCTCAAAGTATTTAAAGGTGGATCCTGAGGTTTTGGAACTGTCGCTCAAGTGGATTTCATACGATAACTTGAGACTTGAGGAAGCGGACTACAATCAGCTGGCGTCCTATATGATAGAAATGGGCTTGATTGAGAATCCGCCAGCCTATAGCGACTTTGTCGATACCAGCCTCGTGGACAGCATAAAGTGAGCCGTGATGTGATGAAAAATGTGAAACAATTTATAAGAGCAGTGATCAGTCTCAGCATACTGATCGGTGTCTGGTGGGCAATAGCTGCGTCGGGTCGTTTTGAGCCGTCGCTGCTGCCGTCCCCCTGGAAGGTTTGGCAGGGCATGTTTGAAATGATTAAGGATGGCACACTTTGGACTCATGTGTGGATCAGTTTGGGAAGATTTTTCGCCGGCTACCTAGCAGCAGCGGTCTCCGGCATTGTGCTCGGCCTCATTTTCGGTTGGTATAAGAAGGTCTGGGCATTTGTGGATCCTATTGTTCAAGTATTAAGGCCGGTTTCGCCGATTGCGTGGTTTCCATTCATCATTCTCTGGTTTGGCATTGGCAATGCACCGGCAGTCGTCATCATCTTTACTGCCGCTTTCTACCCCATCCTGTTGTCGACAGTAGCCGGTGTGAACCGCGTCGACGCTTTGTACTTAAAAGTTGCCGCCAATTTCGGGATTCGTCAGCCTCAGCTGCTTTATAAGATTATACTGCCGGCAGCCTTTCCTATGATTATGAACGGACTCCATATGGCTATAGGCTCTGCCTGGGTATTTTTGGTCGCAGGTGAAATGGTGGGCGCCCAGTCCGGACTTGGTTATTTGATCATTGACTCCAGAAATGCACTGCGGTCGGATTTGGTGCTGGCGGGCATCATCTTCATAGGTATTTCCGGTTATTTTATCGACCGCTTAGTAAGGCTCATTGAGCGCATTATTGAAAAGCAGTGGGGCATTTTGTCGGAAGGGGGGCGTACTTAATGTTTATTGAGATTAAAGATGCGTCGCGCTCCTACCATCAAAATGACGGGCAAGAAACATCCGCGCTGGACAGTGTCAACCTGAAAATTGCGGAAGGTGAATTCATCTGTCTGCTGGGCCCCAGCGGCTGCGGCAAGTCGACGCTGCTAAACATCGTGGCGGGCTTTGACCGACCCTCACAAGGAAGTATTCACGTCAAGGGGCAGGAGGTCACCCAACCATCGGTGGAAAGAATCGCTATTTTCCAGAATTACGGTTTGCTGCCATGGCGCAGTGTACTGAGAAATGTCACTTTAGGACTGGAAGCCACCGGGATGAATGCAAAAGCAAGCAGGCTCCTGGCAGAGGAATATATTGAACTGGTTGGGCTCACTGAATACAAGAAACACCATCCCGGCCAGCTCTCCGGCGGCATGCAGCAGCGCGTCGCTTTGGCGCGAGCCCTGGCGGTGGATCCGAAGATTTTGCTGATGGACGAGCCCCTTGGTGCTCTGGATGCCATGACGCGCATGAGCATGCAGGATGAAATTGAAAGGATCTGGCAGAAAAAAATGAAGACGATTATCTTTGTCACCCATGACATTGAAGAAGCCGTATTTCTTGCGGACCGCATCGTCATCATGACACCAAGCCCAGGCAAAGTCAAAATGGTGATGGAGGTTCCGCTTGCCAGAAAACGAGATCGAACGAGTCCAGAGTTTTTAAAAATCAGGGATCAGATCTTTAAGGCTTTCGAATTTAAAGGCGAGGACGCTTGGGATTACATTCTGTGAGTCCTCCACCTGTACAGCTAATGGAAATTATTTTGATGAATAGGGAAACTATTTTTTCTATATTATTAAGGAGGTTTGTGAAGTGTTTTCAAGTTTCGAAAAAAGGATCATCGCCACTTCTGCAGCGATCGCAGTACTTGCCAGCGCACCTGTTCCTTCCGGCGCAATGCACATTGTTGAAGGCTATCTTCAACCGGCGTGGGCAGTGGCTTGGGGATTGTTGAGTTTTCCTGTGCTGACGGCAAGTTTCATAACCCTGCGCAGGAAAACTCGTGAAACCTCAGGTTGGATGACCATGCTTCTGCTCAGCATGGCATTTGCACTAGTTCTCTCCTCTTTGAAGCTGCCGTCCGTGACCGGCAGCAGTTCTCATTTGACAGGAGTCGGCCTTGGCACGATGCTGCTGGGACCGCTGGCTATGACCGCAGTTAGTTTTGTAGTACTTTTGTATCAGGCACTTTTCGCGGGGCATGGCGGACTCACGACCATCGGCGCAAATGTCTTTGCTATGGGTATTGTCGGTCCGGCGGCGACCTACTTTGTCTTTAAAGCGGTGAATAAGATTGCTAAACGTCAAGGTATTGCTGTATTTTCAGCCGTGTTCACAGGAAATGTCGCGGCCTATGTGATGACAGCCTACCAGTTGGCGCTGGCGCATCCGTCCGAGGGGATCGTGATGACTTCCTTCATTGAGTTCTTTAACATTTTTGCCGTGACTCAGATGTCCTTGGGTGTCATTGAAGGGCTGCTGTCCGTGGCGGCGATTAATCTTGTAAAATCACTGAATTTTGGTGAACCAGCACGGCTTGGCACTAATAGGGTGATGATGGAATGAATAAGAATTTGTTATTACTTTCAACTGCGGCTGGCATTGTATTCATGGCGCTGTTGTCTCAGCAAGGCGCACAATTTGAAGGCGCGGATGCTATAGCGCTCAACGCAATAAATCGCTTCAGCCCTAGTTATGTACCCTGGGTGAAACCCCTGTTCCAACCGCCCAGCACCGAGGTGGAGTCTTTGATTTTCAGCCTGCAGGCCGCGATTGGCGCTGGAACCATTGGATTTATCTTGGGACGTCACTTGCCCCAGAGGGATCTGAAGCTGCAGAAGACCACGGAACGGTAATGTATAACGAGGCTTTCACCTGCCTGCTTTACTGAGTCAGTAAAACAATGAATTCTGCTGAGTTTTTTCGTATGACCCATCTGCCAAAGCCCCCACCCTTCCCTGTCATTTAAAATTGGGAAGGATGAGGGCTTTTTGAATTTGCTGGAACACGCTTATTGATTTTCAGAGTTGCACGAAAAATGTTATTATTTGAGTATATGTGAAGCAAAATCATCGAAGAATGCTCTTCATTATATTGAGAAACAAAACAAGGAGAATCAAAATGAAAATAAAAGCATCCATCAAAGCAGTGATCTTTGACCTCGACGGCACGCTGATAGATACAAACGATTTAATCCTCGATACTTTTCAAAACGTCATTAAGGAATGCCTTGGAAGAACACCCACCGAGGAGGAGCTCCATCACGTCTATGGTAAGACCCTGGATGAACAAATGGCCTTTTTCTCAGTGGAGCAAAGCCAGGAACTCGTTGCCTCGTATAAAACCTATTACAGGACCCATATGGACGAACAGACTCACTTATTCGAAGGTGTGAAAAGCCTTCTTGACGAACTGTTTTCAAAAGGCATACAAATGGCGGCCGTGACCAATAAGGGCTCGCGGGGTGTCCATCACGCCTTTGACAAGTTCGATCTTGGCAAGTACTTTTCTGCCGTCATCACCGCAGACGATGTCACAAAAGGCAAACCGGATCCGGAAGGGATTCTTGCCGCGCTTAACCAATTGGGCGTGACTGCGGAAGAAGCCCTGTTCGTGGGCGACAGCCACAGCGATATCCTCGCCGCGAAAGGTGCTGGGGTCAAATCAGTTTTGGTAGGCTGGACCTTCTTTCATGAAGACCACTATGCGACCTTCGAAGCGGATTTCATCATTGAGAGGCCGATGGATTTGATAACGTTGCTTTAACTATTGACGAATTTCTCTACATTCCAAATCAAGTATAAAGGGATATTCAGTAAACCCTCGTCCGGTTTAAAATCCTTCAAAGAAGATCTGATGGAGATCTCAGGCTTGTATTTTTCACGGTAGACACCCAAACTGCGAGATTTAACATTTGTTGAAGCTTTAACTTCAATCGGAAAAATTCTTTCTTCTAGCTGGACTATGAAGTCAACTTCAGCGGTGTTGCCAGACTTCCAGTAAAACGGGACCTCCCCATGTAAATTTATGAGCTCGTTTAAAACAAAATTCTCCGTCATGGCTCCTTTGAATTCAGTGTAAAGAGCAGAATCTTTAAATATGGAAGATGCCGGTAATCTGGACATTCTTCTCAGAAGTCCTGTATCTGCCAAGTAAAGTTTAAAATAACTCGGATCAGAGTATGCCGATAGCGGCATAGCCGGTTTTTCAATTTTTAGGACTTTGTATACCATCCCAGCATTGATGAGCCACTGTAAGGCATCCTCCAAATCCTTCGCCCTCGCTCCGGGTTTGACATGTCCGTATACGAATTTGCCGCTTTCTTTTGACAGTTGATCCGGTATGCTCTTCCAAATCAATGAAAGTTTTGGAATGTCAGACACTGGCGCATGCTTCGCAAAATCGAGTTCGTAGGCATTTAAAATAACATCTTGAATGCGTTCTACTTCTGATATATCTTCAGTTTCCATCCACTTTGCGACCACTTCCGGCATTCCACCTGTGGTCAGATAGGTTTTGTATAGAGTGATCAGTTTATCCGCAAACATTTGCGGGATCTGGTCTTGTGTGTTCAAATTTCTGATGTATTCAAACAACATTTCTTCATCATTAGCAATTATGAATTCAGGAAAACTCATGGGTCTAAGCGTCAGGAAGTCAACTTTTCCAACAGGAAATGACAGCGACTTTGACAAGGTTATCCCAATAAGTGATCCTGCACAAACAATGTGATATTCCGGTGTTTGTTCGTAGAAGTATTTGAGAGACGTCAACGCGGCATTGCAAAATTGAATTTCGTCGAATATGATAAGCGTTTTATGTTGACTAATTTTTCTGCCTATTAAAACGCCCAATTCCATAATGATCCTCTTTGGGTCGAGATCTTGCTCAAAACGCGCCGCTAATGCTGGATTCCCCTCAAAATTAAAATATGCAGTATCTTCATAATTTTCTTCACCGAATTGTTTCAGAATATAAGTCTTACCGCATTGTCGAACGCCTTTTATGACTAAAGGTTTCCTGTCTTTGCGGTTTTTCCATTTTATTAGATCCTTCATAATAAAGCGTTCCATAAAAGTCACCTTCCGTTCACTTTAAATATATATTTTGCATCTTCGACTGCATTATTCATATTTATAATAGTGTATTTGGATCTATTTGTCAAATAACTGGCTGATTAATCTGTTTCTTCAGGATATGCCGCGTTGAATAAAAGCCGCTTCTCCATACCTCGCAGAGCGGCTTTTTTGCTTCCTTGTTACATTTGTAGGACTCGTCTCTTCCATCTTAAGTATAGCATTCAATGGTATATGAAACCAGACTGTTTGTTAACAGTCCTACTTGGTATAATTCAAACACATGTCTAATACTTTTTGTTTCAAACCACTCTAAAAACCGCGAGGAGGCAGCCCACAATGCCCAACGTCATAGAGCTTCTTAACACTGATAAGACCATGATTTCGCAAATTGGTGGAAAAGGCGCTAATCTTGGAGAGCTTTCCAAACTGGAAGGGATCCGCGTCCCAAGTGGCATTTGCATATCTGTTGAAGCTTATAACAGAATCATAGAGGACACACCAGCTGTTAAAGACTTAATAAATGCATTATCGACCCTCACTTCAGAGGATCAGGACAAAATCAAAGAACTTGGCAGTGCGATTCGAACCGTCATAGAAGGGATCACCCTCCCTGAAGAGCTTGTTGAAGAAATAACCCATGCGCTTGACAACTTTGAACCAAGCACCGCCTTCGCCATTCGATCCAGCGCGACAGCGGAGGATATGCCAACCGCCTCCTTTGCCGGACAGCAGGACACTTATTTGAATATACTAGGAAAAGACGCCATCCTTAAGTATATCAGCAAATGCTGGGCATCCCTATTTACGGAGAGAGCAATCGCTTACAGGATTCAAAACCAAATAGACCATCATATGGTGCAAATGGCTGTGATAGTTCAAGAGATGATTTCCCCTGAAGTCTCCGGTATCCTCTTCACTGCTGATCCCGTGACTTCCAACAGAAAAGTCTCCTCCATTGACGCGGGCTTTGGACTTGGTGAGGCCCTGGTTTCCGGCCTGGTGAACCCGGATGTCTATAAAGTACGCAGTGGTGAAATTATCGATAAGAAGATCAACCCCAAGAAACTCGCCATAGTCCCCCTAAACGAGGGCGGCACGACACATCAGACGCTCACACCAGAGCATCATACTAAGCAGGCACTGACAGACAATCAAATTCTGGAACTCGAAGGTATAGGCCGCAAGATCGAATCACATTTTGGCGCGCCTCAGGACATTGAATGGTGCTTGGCGGACGGCCACTTTTACGTGGTTCAAAGCCGGCCCATCACGACTTTATTCCCAATCCCGGTCGTGGCGGATCAGGACAATCACGTCTATGTCTCAGTGGGTCATCAGCAAATGATGACGGATGCCATGAAGCCCCTGGGCCTTTCCTTCTTTCTGATGACCACGAGCGCCCCTATGGCTCAGGCAGGCGGCAGGCTGTTTGTGGATGTGACGCAAATGCTGGTTTCACCTGTTTCCAGACCAACAGTGCTGGATGCCCTGGGACGATCAGATCCGTTAATCAAAGACGCGCTTTTGACGGTCTTGGACCGGGAGAATTTCATTAAAATCATCCCAGCGGACGAAGCCCCCAGCCAACCTAATACGGCAACTATCAAACCCGCTCAGGAACCTCAAGCACCAGCTGATTTTGATCCGTCTGTTGTTTCTGACTTGATCCATCGCAGCCAAACTTCTCTGGAGACTCTCAAACAGGCCATTCAAGCCAAGACAGGACCTGAGCTGCTCGATTTCATCCAGGAGGATCTCAAGGAACTTAAGGCGCTTCTATTTGATCCCCTGAGTATGAAGGTGCTCATGGCTGGCTTTGATGCCTCAAAATGGATCAATGACCACCTGGAACTGTGGCTCGGCGAAAAAAACGCGGCAGATGTGCTGTCCCAATCCGTTCCCAACAATATGACCTCTGAAATGGGCATGGCGCTCCTGGATGTGGCAGATGTCATAAGGCCTTTCCCGATGGTCATAGAAGCCCTCCACCACGCGAATGAGGATGACTTTTCAAAGTCGCTCTTGGCGTTGGAAGGTGGGCCGGAAGCCATGGAAGCCATAACTTCATTTCTCAGCCGCTACGGCATGCGCTGTCCCGGAGAGATTGATATTACGAGGTCGCGGTGGGCTGAACGACCATCGGCATTAATCCCTTTGCTTCTGAGTCACATCAAAAACTTTGAACCTGGCGAGAGTCAGCGGAAATTCGGACAAGGACTCTCAGAGGCTCTAAATAAGGAGGCTGAGCTCTTAAGCCGGCTGAAGCAATTACCCGAAGGAGAGGAAAAAGCCAGGGAGACACAGTCGAGAATACGCCTGATCCGGGATCTTTCCGGTTACCGGGAATATCCAAAATACGGCATGATCAGTCGCTACTTCGTTTATAAGCGGGCGCTGCTCAAGGAAGCGGCACGGCTCGTGGGGTCAGGGATCCTTCAAGACGAGGAGGACATCTTTTTCCTCAGTTTTGAAGAACTGCGGGAGGTTACGGATACAAAGCAGCTCGACTACGAAATCATTCGAAAAAGAAAAGCTGAGTATCAATTCTATGAGAAATTAATGCCGTCCAGGGTCATGACCTCCGATGGTGAAATGATCACCGGTGACTATAGGCGGGATCAACTTCCAGCAGGCTCTTTAGCAGGCCTCCCTGTATCTTCCGGCGTTGTGGAGGGCCGGGCACGCGTCATTCTGAACATGGAAGAAGCTGAACTGGAGGAAGACGACATTCTGGTTACCACCTTCACGGATCCCAGCTGGACGCCGCTGTTTCTCTCCATTAAGGGTCTGGTCACCGAAGTCGGCGGGCTGATGACCCATGGTGCCGTGATCGCCCGGGAGTATGGCCTTCCAGCCGTGGTCGGCGTGGTAGACGCGACCAGGCTGATTAAGGACGGGCAGCGCATTCGGGTGAACGGGACTGAAGGGTTTGTGGAGATCCTGTGAAGGTAGAACTGGGGGTCGATAGGCCAATGCCGCTGACACCGAATTGAAACTGGATGAAACTCGGAGTCGATAGGCTAAAGCCGCTGACACCGAGTTTCATTCTTAGATTTATATTCGATTTCGGCTTGACCACTTCTGCGTTCACTCAGTTGTTTCAATTTAAGACTCGTGGTAAACTTGAAAAAACTAATATAGATCATTTCGAATATTATCAAAGCTAGGGGGATAAAACGTTGAAAAGACAGCTGAAATTCATCCAAACCATTATATTACTTATACTGCTTGTTGTCGCAGCCGCAGGCTGTTCAAAAACCGAGGCCGGAGCACCCATTGAATATTCTGACCCTGTGTTTGGCGAACTGCTGAAGACAGAATTGAATAAAGATGCCATTACCCCGGAGGATCTCGACAAATTTACGCGGATCACTATTGGCGGCGACCATTTTATCAGTCTGTCCGGTGGAGATATTCCAGAAAAGAGCATAATCCTTTATTTTGGTACAGAAGTAGAATATGAAGGCGTTCGTTACAAAGGATTTGGAACCATGACGTCCCTTGAGGATTTGAAGCACTTCAGAAACCTTGAAAAGCTTCAGATCACACTGCAGCCCGGCATTGATTATTCGACCCTGCCTCAGGAAGTCCTGGCCAAGCTTCGGACCATCAGCATCAGCCAAAGTCAACTTAAAAACATCGATTTTCTAAAAGGCGCTGCCTCCATGTTCAGTCTGAACTTGGCCTTCGGTGAAGTTCAAGATCTCTCCCCGCTCGCAGCGTGTACTGAGCTTGTCACTCTCTCCGGAAGCGAAAATCCAATTGATGATCTAAGCCCTCTCACCGGTCTCACAAAGCTAAAAACCATTAGTCTTTACAGCAGCCAAATCAAAGATTTGACGCCATTATCCGGTTTAACGGCTTTAGAGACGCTGGAACTTTATAATAATCAAGTCGAGGACCTAACGCCGCTGAGCGCCCTGACAAACTTAAAGGAACTGGAGCTCATTGACAATAATATCAAGGATGTCAGTCCTTTAAAGGACTTAACCAACCTTGAGAGTTTGCGTCTTGACGGTAACCCCATAGAGAACATTGACGTCTTGTCACATATGGAGAATCTGGTGCTTAAACCTTAGCCTTAACCTCACCGTTCCTCGGCGTCTCATAACTTTCTTGTTTTGTTAGCGTGGCAAGACCGTACTGTAGAGCAAAAAAAGCAGGCATCCCACTCACTATTAAGTGATTGGATGCCTGCTTTTCACATTCCTGGATTACCCTATAATCCTACAAATTTATCTCCCTGTTCTCACGATCCATCAGATGAATCTCCACTTCCCCGCCCAGATACTTCTGCGACAGCTCTGCCAGCGACTTCGCCGCGTCTTCCAGATCACCCGACCGGTCAGGATCCACAGATTCAATGATCAAAAACGCGTTGACTGTGTCTTCCGTGAGCATGGTTCTCTGGCCGTCACGCCAGTTCCAGCAACGGCAAACCGCGCCTTCCTCATCCTTATAGATGATTTCTCCCGGCAGCGCGTTGTCAAAGTCCGCGTCCCCGAGTGCCAGGAAATGCTCACCGCCCACAGCCTTGGTGAGCAGGAGATCGCCCTTGAAAGTGTCTATGTCCTCTCCCCCGCATGGCAGCCCGTAGGTCAGGGACACGGAATTGTAAATGTCCACCAAAGGATTGATTGGCCCGACGCCGCTGCCCTTTTCAATTCGCTTCAGCAGCGCCTCAATAGAGCACCTGACGCCCTTTTTCGTCTTGAACTGCTGGTAAGCCTTCCGCCACACTGCAATGACCTTATTGTCACTGAATACCTCCGCCGTCAGGAATTTGGAAGCCTCCCCGCTGCCCTTCTCAAGCAGCGCGTCGAGCTCGCCTCTCACCGGCTCGGCGTGGCCCTTCGAGTTGTCAATCCCCTTAGCCAGCACCACAGCGATCTCCGCTTGCGGGAACACCTCCCAAAATTCATTAGTGATCATAAATTTTGCCATAGTCGTTTCTCCTTTTATTTAGAGTTTTTCACGTAATTGACTTGAATATATTGCGCTTTTTCTTTTCTTTTCCCATTATAACCGATCCCGTTAAAAAATGGCGGAACAAACATTATAATGTCCACGGGCAGCTGCGCCAGCAAAATCCCAGAAAACATGATAATGCTGCCGATGGTCTCCCGAACCGAAATCGATTCACCCAAAATCAGGATCCCCGCGATCACCGCAATGACAGATTCCATACTCAGGATCAAAGAGGTCATAGTCGGCTCAGTACGCTTTTGTGCAATCACCTGCAAAGTATACGCTACTCCGCAGGACATGACGCCGGCGTAGAGGATTGGAATTTTGCTTTCCATAATCCCCGCCCAACTAACCGTTTCGAAACCAAGCATAAACGGCAGCGAAATAATCCCGCACACCAGGAACTGAAGACTCGACAGCTTGACCGGATCCGTCTTTGGAGAGAAATGATCAATGAGAATTATATGAACAGACAATCCTACCGCACTGAGGAGAATCAGCAGATCTCCCCAGCCAATGGAAAATCCGTCTTTGACGCTGAGCAGATATAAACCTGCCGTTGCCAGGATCACGCTGAACCATAAAATTGGACGAACCTTCTTCTTCAAAAACAGACCCAGAATGGGTACGATCACAATGTAAAGCGCCGTAATGAACCCAGCCTTCCCTGCAGTCGTATAAATCATGCCCGCCTGCTGCAAAGAGCTGGAGATAAACACGACCACCCCGCACCAAAATCCGCCCAGCAATAGATTTTTTCTGGAAGATGCAGCCAGAGCCTGAGTTTCTGCAGTCGCGGCAGACGTTACATTACCCACGCCAACTGCCGCCCCACTGGCTTTTCTCTGACGATCCATAATCAGAATCACCGGCACCAGCACCAGCGCGCCAATCAGACTTCTGATGCCGTTGAAGGTGAAAGGCCCAATATAAGCCATCCCTGCTCTTTGTGCTACAAATGAAACGCCAAAGATCAAAGCCGTCAGCGTCAGCATGAGTTCTCCACTTACTTTTTTCTTCATTTTGCCAGCCTCCATAAGAAATTAATAATCTCACCGTTTTATTAAGCAAGCCTCGTGCCAAACCACCAAGTTCACTCAAAATTTAGCTCAAACCCAGTATTTAACCGCCCTCCCGCTCATAGTTGCCCAACTTATCCGACTTCGTAAGAATCGATACCGAGTCAGCTTCGAAAGAATCGATACGAAATCGATTCAACTACTATACATCCACTTCTCCAAAAGCTATAATAATTGGAAAGGGGGTGCCTTAAGTCCATGACGAAAACACATGACAGGTTTGGTTTGAGTCGCGTCATCGAGCCAAGGGGCGCTGTTCCGGTCACTGCGTGGCAAGTGGACAACAGCCAGACAATCTCAAAAACCGAATGCAGACTCTCCCTGGAGCGGATCCATTTGGAAAGAGACAGCTTTCAGCAGCTATGCAATGAATGTGGTTTTGATGAGGCAAAGATCATCGCCAAAATCCTGGATCTGGTCAAGCGCAGAGGCAAGCTGCACAACCCCTTCACAGATACGGCCGGGCAATTTTTCGGCACCATAGAAGAGATGGGCAGCGACTTCGAGATGCATTCCAAGTACAAGGTCGGCGACCAGGTCCTATGCCTGACGACCATGTGCGCCCACCCTATGTTTATAGAAAAAATCCATAAGATTGACTACAATTATGGCGAGCTGACCGTGACGGGCTATGGTATCTTATTCATGGAGTCGCCCCTCACTGCCATACCGCCAGACCTGAATCTGAATTACACCATGGCGACTTTTGATGAGGCCGCAAGTCTAAAAAGTATCTATCTAGCCGCCGGTGGGGGTCTGAGATACCTAATCATTGGAAAAGACCTGGTTTCCAGCGTTACCTATGCGGCCGCCATCAAGAAGGCCGTTGGTCAGAACTGCCACATTACGGTCCTGATGGACGAGGACGGCATTGGCACACTGACCCATGGGCAGGTAAAACAAGAGCTCAGCCGATGGGTGAATTCCACCTACATACTCAACATTGCGCAGCCTATCCTGGCTTCAGAGGTTGTCTTAGCGTCTGAAACGGGGCATTATGATTTAACCATCAACTGTGAGGATTTGATGGGGTCGGAAGTCCTCTGCGTCCTATTGACACGACAGGGCGGGAAACTCTATTACACGAATCTGAAAAACAGCTACACCCACTCCCTCCTGTTTGCGGAGAGCATGAGCAAGGAACTTGAGACTTATGTGTTGGGACAGTTTACCATCGGCTACGAGTCCTTTACGTTTGAGCTGCTGACTTCCATAGCTGAGGATCTGGCGGGGATCAACGCCCTCTACGAGTCCCAGGCAATCACTTTCAGACAGGCCTCGAAAAAGGCTATGGCAGCGTCCATGGATAAAGTCGGAAAGATTGACGATTTTGTGTTCAGCAGCGCGACTACCAAGGCTCTGGTGGATGAGGTACTGAACATTGCGCAGTACGACTGCAGCGTTATCCTTCAGGGTGAGACCGGCGTTGGCAAGGAGAAAATCCTGGACCTGATCCATAAGAACAGCATCCGCAAGAACAAGCCGTGCATTAAGATCAACTGTGCCACCATCCAGGAAAGCCTGGCTGAGAGCGAATTCTTTGGCTATGAGGCCGGCGCCTTTACCGGGGCGCAAAATTCAGGGAAAAAAGGCTATTTCGAGCTGGCTAATGGCGGACTGCTGTTTCTGGACGAGGTCGGCACTCTCTCCATGAACCTACAGTCCAAGCTGCTGAGGGTCCTTCAGGAAAGCCAGTTTTACCGGGTGGGCGGCACGACACCCGTTACCATCAACGTGCGGGTCATCTGCGCCAACAACATCCCTCTCAGGCAGCTGGTAGAGCAGGGAAAGTTTAGAGAAGACCTTTATTACCGCCTGAACATCTGCACTATTACAGTGCCGCCTCTCAGAGAACGGAGAGAGGATGTGGCGGCATTGGCTGAGTCTTTTCTGGAAGCCCATTGCAAGCGATACGGTGTCGACAAAGCTCTGGACACCTCTGCCTTGGTGCGGCTCGCCAACTACGACTGGCCCGGGAATGTGAGAGAGCTGGAAAATCTGATTCACAGGGCTGTCATCCGGATCAGAGGCTATGTGATCACGGGAGAGGACATTCAGGAGATCCTGAATGAAAACCTGTATGAAGACCTGGTTCTGGATCTGAAACACAACATGCGGGCGTCGTCCTCACTGAACTTCGAGGACATTATAGAGCAGCAGGAAATCAAGCTCATTGAATACGCCCTTAAAAAATTTGGCACCACCAGAAAAGCCGCGGAGTTTCTGGGCATGACCCAGCCCAAGCTGATGCGCAAGAAGCAGAAATACAATATTCAGATTTAATTGAATTCGGGTAACACCAGGCGAGTTGAGCCAGGGGGGACTTCACAAAAGCGTTATAGATATAAAAACGAGAGGAATGAAGCTATGTTCAGAGAGATGAGACGAAACAAGCAGCTGTTGTCCGCTGAGGACACCACAGCGGTCATGAACCGCTGCACCAACGGCATCCTGGCCTGCCTGGGAGACGAGGATTATCCTTACGCCGTGCCCCTCAGTTATGTCTATTACAAGGATAAAATCTATTTTCACTCCGCCAAAGCCGGACATAAAATTGACGCGATCCTGAAGAATCCAAAGGTCTCCTTCGCGGTCGTCGACGAAGACACCATTGTGGGCAAGGAATACACCACCTATTTTCGAAGTGTCGTCGCCTTTGGAACAGCCAGAAATGTCGAAGGCGATGAATGGGTGGAAGGCTTTAAGGCGCTGGTTGAGAAGTATTCCGGCGACCTGCCCGAAGACGCCAAACACAAGGAAATCATGGGGTGTACAAACTCTTTGATCATTGCCATTGATGTGGAACATATCACCGGCAAGGAAGCGATTGAATTTGTGAATGCAAAGAAAAAAGGACTTTAGCCTCGGCTATCGTCCTTTTTCTTTGCTTAGTTAATATCTTTGCTTAGTTTATATCCAGATGTAATTTAATTTGTACTTTATTGCATTTTATGCACAAAAGGTGTAAAATTACACTATAGAGAAGTTTAAAGGAGGTCTTTATATGTCAGACCGACCATGGCTAAAAAACCTGATCGCTGCCGCAATAATTGTGGCGGGTGGATTTTTTCTATTTAACTTTGCCTTTATTTCAGCGGCCTTCATCATCAATGCTTCAATCAAGCTTTTAAACTTGCCGGGAAACTCAGCCCCTCCACTCTTGGCACGCATTGTCTATGTGGTATTCATCCTCGTCCTGAGCTGGTTTGTACTCCGTTCACGACTTAATGACACGCTTAAAGCCACTTTTCTTACGATGCCGCTAATGGTGGTTCTCGTCTCCATCGGCATATTTACTTATCAGTTGTCTAAAGGCGTTGTAATTGGTCTGGGTGCAGCGGCCGTCGCTGCAGCCCTATTTTACATCCAACATAAAAAGCTTTCCTGGAAGTATTACTTCGCAGTCCTATACGTTGCAGTTTTAGCGCTGTTGATTATGTTATTGGGGATCGACATTTAGTTTAGGTGCTGCGAGAAAAAAACAGAGTGTTTGAGTTTAGATTAGATTCTCCGTTTGTTATGCCATAGCGTTCAAAGGTCCAATCCAAATCCATTTCTGGTGACTTGAGAGATGGATTTTTCTTATTTTGCATGCCATCCTCCACTGCCAGGCACAGACCCTAGCGTAACACCTGGTGTCTGACCCGCAAAATACTTTTTTCTAGAAATGTGCGCCCAGTCACAGAACAAACCTCCGACTAAGACTATAATAAAACCATATCAAGTATAATGTATACAGCATACACAGATTGTATACCTTTATCCAAATCATTCTATCCGCCAATCACAGACGCAAAATCGGAGGTTTTCAAAATGACTCAAAGCTTCACACAAGGTATTTGGAGCGACGCTATTGACGTTCGCGATTTTATACAGAAGAATTACACCCCGTATACCGGTGATGCCCGTTTTCTCGTGGTCAAAAGCCCCAAGACGGAAAAAGTCTGGGACAAGGCGAAGTCCCTGATCGAAGAAGAAATCGAGAAAGGCATTATAGGCATTGATACGACTGTCTTCTCCGGCATCAACAATTACAAGCCGGGCTATCTGAGCAAAGAGGACGAGGTCATTGTCGGTTTTCAGACGGATGAACCCCTCAAGCGCATCATGAATCCCTACGGCGGCTTCAGAATGCTCGAAGCGTCACTGGAAGCCTACGGTTATGACATTTGTGACGACATGTCAAAGGATTTCCAAACTTATAGAAAGACTCACAACGAAGGGGTCTTTGACGCCTACACCACAGAAATGAAAACTGCGAGAAGCGTCGGACTTCTGACCGGACTCCCGGATGCCTATGGCAGAGGCCGCATTATTGGCGACTACAGACGGATCGCGCTCTATGGCACAGACCGCCTCATCGCGGAGAAAAAGAAGGACTACAGAGCCCTTGAGTCAAGGCCTGCCACGGAACAGGTCATTCGCCTCAGAGAAGAGCTTTCCATGCAGATTAGAGCGCTGAAAGAAATCGCCGAAATGGCAAATTCCTACGGTGACGACATCTCCAAACCGGCAACAACGGCCAAAGAGGCTATTCAATACTTTTACTATGGCTATTTGTCCGCCGTCAAGGAGAACAACGGCGCCGCCATGTCTCTGGGCCGCAACACGACCTTCCTGGACATCTATATTGAACGCGACCTGCGAGCCGGACTGATCACCGAGGCCGAGGCTCAGGAGCTCATCGACCAGCTTGTCATCAAGCTCCGAATGGTGCGCCACCTCAGGACGCCGGATTACAATACGCTGTTTGCCGGGGATCCGACGTGGGTTACCGAATCCATCGGCGGCATGGGTACTGACGGAAGGACCCTCGTCACGAAGACCGCGTTCCGCTTCCTGCACACCCTGATCAACCTTGACCCGGCACCGGAGCCCAATATGACGGTGCTTTGGTCAAGGGCGCTGCCGGAGAACTTCAAGCGCTTCTGCGCCAAAATGTCCATTGATACCGGCGCGATCCAGTATGAGAACGACGACCTGATGCGCCCAATTTACGGCGACGACTACGGCATCGCCTGCTGCGTCTCCCCAATGCGCATAGGCAAGGACATGCAGTTCTTTGGCGCCCGGGCCAACCTGGGTAAAGCGCTGCTATACAGCCTCAATGAGGGCCGTGAAGAGCTCAAGCGCCAAAAAGACGGGCATCCCGTGGCCGTCCTCGAAAACATCCCCGCGCTGACGACAGTGGATCCTGACGGGCGTGAACTCCTGTCCTATGACGAAGTCATGCCAGCTTTCAAGCGCGTCATGGACAAGCTGGCGGGACTTTACGTCAACACCATGAACACCATTCACTTCATGCATGATAAATACGCCTATGAAAGCGGACAGATGGCCCTTCATGATTCTGAAGTCCACCGCTATATCGCCTTTGGCATTGCCGGACTTTCCATTGTCGCCGACTCACTGAGCGCTATTAAATACGCGAAGGTCAGACCGGTCAGGGATGAACACGGCATTGCGGTGGATTTCGTGATTAAAGGTGATTTCCCCGCCTTTGGCAATGACGACGACCGGGTCGACACCATAGCCACAGAAGTTGTCACCTATTTCTCAGAACAACTCAAGAAACATGAAACTTATAGAAATTCAGAGCAGACCCTGTCCGTCCTGACCATCACCTCCAATGTGGTCTACGGCAAAAAGACAGGTGCAACGCCGGATGGCCGCGGCAAAGGTGAGCCTTTCGCGCCGGGGGCAAACCCAATGCATGGACGTGACAAGCTGGGCGCCCTCGCTTCCCTGAATTCTGTCTCCAAACTTCCATTTGAGAACGTTTGTCAGGATGGCATTTCGAATACCTTCTCCATTGTTCCTGCTGCGCTGGGGCGGTCAGAAGCAGATCGACTCACTAATTTATCGGGCCTTCTGGATGGCTACTTCGCGAAAGGTGCCTTCCATCTGAACGTCAACGTCATGTCCAGAGCGCTGCTGATCGACGCTATGGAGAACCCGTCGAAATATCCAACCCTGACCATTCGCGTGTCAGGTTACGCGGTTCACTTTAACCGATTAACGCGGGAACAAAAAGAAGAAGTCATTATGAGAACCTTCCACGAGCGGGTTTAGCATTTCACTTTAGGATCCCAATGATCCCATTGAACGAAAGGAGCGTGGCAATAATGCGCACAGGGAAACTGCACTCTATAGAAACCATGGGCCTTGTGGATGGTCCTGGCATCAGAACTGTCTTCTTCCTTCAGGGCTGTCCTCTGAAATGTCAATATTGCCACAACCCGGATTCCCAAAACTTCATAGGTTCAAACGAGATCACCGCAGATGACGTGGTTCAAATTGCCAGGCGTTACAGAGAGTATTATCAGGCAACCGGCGGCGGGGTTACCTTTTCAGGAGGCGAACCCCTGATGCAGGGTGCGTTTCTGGTTGAGGCGCTGGCTGCTTTAAAAGCAGAAGGGATTTCGACCTGTATTGATACTTCCGGCTATGGGCAATCTCACTATTACGAGGAAATATTCAAGCTGACAGATCACCTGCTGGTGGACATTAAGCACACCAGGAATGACGCCCACAAGGTCCTGACCGGCAAAGATATGACTGGCATCCGTCACTTTATCAAGGCACTGCAAGGTTTTGAGGGAACCGTAACGATCCGTCACGTCATGGTGCCGGGCAGCACGGACCGACAGGAGATCATGGCGGAACTCCTTGCCATGATTGAACCCATTCAAAAAAAGGTGGATAAAATCGATATTTTGCCTTATCATAAAGCTGGAGTTGAAAAATATTCTCAGTTGAATTTATCCTATACGTTTGAGTCGGTCCCTGAAATGTCACCTGAACGCGCAGCGGAATTTGAAATGTCGGTCAATGAAGCTTTACAGGCATCAAAGGAACGTGCGACTGAGATGACAGTGATTGAGGGGAACGGGTACCAACTATCGGCTTAACCTCATCTTTGAAATGGAAGTGGTGGTTTTATCTTATCTGCAGTCTGTAACCACGAATCATGCATTAATTGCGGAAAACTGCTTTGCATTCACAACATCCCCCTTTTGTCAGGTCTGGACGATTCTGAAATCGAAAAGATCTCGAAAGGGGTTTCTTCGCATACCTATAAAAAAGGCGAGGTCATCTTTGCACAAGGTGAACGCGCCAGCAAGCTCTATATAGTGTGTGCCGGCAAAATGAAGATTTTTAAGAACCTGACGGAAGGCAAAGAGCAGATCCTTTACATTCTCTCCGAAGGCGACTTTATAGGTGCTTTTAATTTGTTAAAGGCAGACCGGTTTGATTTCAGCGCAGTTGCTCTTGAGACCACTCAGATCAGCACTCTGGATAAAAGCGCGTTCGATCAGGTGATGATCAGCAATCCGGAAATAACGCTTAAAATTTTTGAAAAGGCTTACGAGCGCATCATGAAGGCAGAAAGTCTGGTGGAGCGGCTGTCCAGCAGCACACCCGACGCAAAGGTGATCAGTCTGCTCATTGACCTGATCTCTGATTTTGGGAAGCCTGCCAAAGGTGGCGGCGTCATGCTGGAACTCACCATCAACCGCGAAGAAATGGGGAGTTATGCCGGCATTGCGAGAGAAACCATGTCCCGGAAGCTGCAGCTCTTTCACGAGATGGGGCTGATCAAGCTTGTGGGCGCGAAGAAGATTTTGATTTACGATGTGGCTAAGCTGAAAGCGATGGTGTGACGGTACCTTTGTGACGGTATCTGGCACAATTTTCGGAACGCTGACGATAAATACTTTTGAAAAGCTTGCAACCAAACAATTTCGACAAAAACAACTTCACCAACTTCACTGCGCGTGCCAGGTACGGCAAAATGAAGTTGCCGGTTGAAAATCATTGAAATCCCAACTGCTTCCTGTTAAGATTTTGGGGAAGGGGTGATACGTCGCATGGAATTAAATTCAGTCTTATTCGCCTTTGGATTAACTTTATTCGCAGGTCTGGCCACCGGAATTGGCAGTGCGCTTGCGTTTTTTACAGACAAGACTAATACAAAGTTCCTCTCCATTGCTCTGGGTTTTTCAGCGGGCGTTATGATCTACGTCTCCATGATAGAGATCTTCGTCAAGGCCAAGGATGCGCTTACAGCCGCCCATGGGCTGAAGATGGGCTCATGGATTACGGTAGCGGGATTTTTTGGCGGTATGTTGTTTATTGGTGTGATCGACCGGTTGCTGCCGGAGTCCGAGAATCCACATGAAGCTCATACCGTTGAAGAGATGACCCACTCGGGTACCGAGCATGTCAGCACCCATCACGAACACAGCCAAAAACTCATGAGGACGGGCGTCTTTACAGCTCTCGCCATTGCCATCCACAACTTCCCGGAAGGCCTTGCGACCTTCACAGCTGCACTCAACGACCCAAGCCTGGGTGTTGCCATTGCTGTCGCTATTGCGATCCACAACATCCCGGAGGGAATCGCCGTCTCAGTGCCCGTCTATTATGCTACGGGCAGCCGTTTGAAGGCTTTCAAGCTTTCGTTCCTCTCCGGTTTGTCAGAACCGGTTGGGGCGCTGGTAGGATATCTGCTTCTTTCCCGCTTTATGAACGATACGGTCTTTGGCGTTCTGTTCGCCGGTGTTGCCGGGATTATGGTCTTCATTTCCGTAGACGAATTATTGCCTTCCGCCAGAGAATACGGCGAGGCACATTTGTCCATCTACGGCTTGGTGGCCGGCATGATGGTTATGGCAGTGAGTCTGCTGCTGTTTATATGAAACATAAAACGGGGGTCCCTGTGAAATCAGTAAGCTGATTTCTCAGGGACCCCCGTTTCATTTTAGCTGGGAAGTTGGGTTTGACAGGCGCTAGCCGCAGACACCCAGTTTCTTCCTTTTTATTCCATACTTCTTTCAATCATCGCCCCGCCCAGCACTTCATCTTCCAAAAAGAAGACCACATGCTGTCCAGGCGCGACGGCCCTGACGGGCTCCTCAAAGAAAACCTCCACGCTTCCAAGGCCACCGAAGCCATCAGGGTTCAGTCTTCCTACCCGGGCTTTCAAGCGATACCCCCAGTGGCAGATTTTGACCTCGACGGTCTCGCCTTCAAGAGGGATGCGGCCAATCCATCGGGGGTTACTGGCGATCAGGGACGACCTGTAACAGTCGGTGTCCGACCCCAAAACCACGTCGCCGGTGTCCGGCCGAATGTCGAGAACGGTAAGACCTCTGAGGGGTTTCAGCACCTGCTCGACGTAATCCCCAGTGTCCTCTGTCACCACATTCAGGCCCCTCTTCTGGCCGATGGTATACCGTACATACCCCTCATGCATACCAAGGACCGCGCCTGACCGGTCAGTAAAACGCCCGCCGCAATTGCCCATCAGATCCTTCTCAACAAAATAGTCCACATGGCCGGAGCCACTTAAAAAACAAATGCTGCGGGATTCTCCACTCACAAAAAAATCCGCGCCAAAAAAGCCCTCTGCAATGGCTCTGACCTCATCCTTGTGGGCAAAGCCCCCTAAAGGAAACATCAGGTGTGCTAGCTGCGACTGGGATAAACTGTGCAAAAAATAAGCCTGATCCCTTCTGTCCGCCTGTCCTCTGAGGAGTCGAATCCGCCCCTCCCCACCAAACCGCTCCAATCTGGCGTAATGACCCGTCGCCATGAAGTCGGCACCATGGTCGAGGGCCGCGTCCAACAGCCTCCCGAACTTGATCTCGCGGTTGCAGATGACGCAAGGGTTCGGCGTCAGCCCATTCAAATAACCGGTTTCAAAATGTGAGATCACACTATCGCTGAAATCCCGCCGCAAGTCCAGGACAATCAGGGGGATCCCGAGACCATGGGCCACTGCCCTGGCTTCCTGCAGTGACTTCGTTTCAACCCCCGACCCAGCCTCGTCAAAAAGGTGCATGGTGATGCCGAAAACGTCATAGCCCGCCTGACGCAGCAAAAGCGCCGAAGCGGCGCTGTCGATGCCGCCGCTGAGAGCGACGGCAACTTTGGCTCCCGCGGGCGCTTTATAAGCTTGCCACATCCTAGATCTCCTTGACGACCGGTGTATCGCCCTCAATGACGGCGAAGTACTTGTAACCGGCCTTCTTAAGTCGTTCCAGCTGCTTACCGAATTTCTTCTCACGTCTGAAGGCAGACACGGTCTTGTAGGTTGCCCGAAGTGTGTCCCCTGCCGCAATAACTGCCGCCGGTGTCTCGGACTCGAAGACCAGTGCGACATGATCTTCGTCCATCTGGCCGTCGCCCCGCTCTTTCAGGATCTCAACCAAGCGCTCGAAGCCAATGGAAAAGCCCACTGCCGGTACATGCTTGCCCATGAAGTTGCCAATCATATTGTCATATCGTCCGCCGCCGGCAATGGAATAACCCAGATCGCCGTAAGCCACTTCGAAAATGGTGCCCGTATAATAGCCCATCCCGCGAACCAAGGTAAAGTCGAACTCAATACCATAACGTCCGCCGTTCATGGACAGCACCGCATCCATAATTTCTCTGAGGCTGCCCACTGCCTCCGGATTGAGTCCGGATTTCTCAGCGCCGTCCAGGCCGCCGTTCTTAATGTTTTCCATAATGGTGATGATATTATCAACAGCGTCTTGCGGGAAATTCTGCTTGAGCAAATCCTTGCTGACCCCGTCAATGCCAATTTTGTCTGCTTTGTCCAGACTGATGCAGACGCGCGTCACGTCTTCAGGCGCAAAGCCGCTCTTGACAATGGCGTCCGTCAACAGTCTGCGGTCGTTGATCTTGACTTTGAAACCTTCAACGTCCAGACGGTTCAGGGTCTTGCCCACGACGTCAATCAGTTCGATCTCCGAAAAGTTCGTCTCGTCGCCCATGATGTCGACGTCGCACTGCATGAAGCTTCTGAAGCGCCCGCGCTGCGGCCGCTCCGCACGAAACACGAACCCCGTCTGCATGGCCTTGAAGACCTTTGGCAGATCGTTGTGATTATTGCAGTAGAACCGGCTCAGCGGCAGGGTCAGGTCAAAGCGTAATCCAAGGTCGATCAGGTCGTCCTCTTTCAGCGTGTCCGCAGCCAAGTCAAGCTTTTCGCCGCGCTTGAGAATCTTGAAAATCATTTTCGTATTGTCGCCGCCGTCGCTGTCAATCAGCCGCTCAATGTCCTCAACCACCGGCGTTTCAATCTCCAAAAATCCATTTTTCGCGTATTCGTCACGAATGATGCCCATGACGTGCTCTCTCAGTCTTTTTTCCTCCGGCATAAAGTCGCGCATGCCCTTGGATGGCAGCAGGTTTCTGCTCATAGTGATATGACCTCCTCAAACTCTCTTAATAATTCCCAAAAGCCTCCTGACAGAATTGCCGTCAGAAGGCTTCAGGCTAATTTAAATTTTTTGGCCGATGGTCTCTATTCCGTCCCATCCGTTTTCTTCAGCTGCGTATGGCGCTCCGTCTTCTCGATGATCCCATCCCGAAGCAGTCTCCCTACGGCACGTTTGAAAGCCTTTTTACTCATGCCCAGGATCGCTTTGATTTCATTTGGATCCGAATGGTCATCCAGCATTAAGGTACCGCCGGCTTTGATTAAAGCTTCGTGAAGCTTGGCGGCGTCGCCGTCTATCATCTTATGGGCCTTGTCTCTCAGGCTCAGTGTCAGCTTGCCGTCTTCACGCACTTCAATGACGCGGGCTTTCACTGTTGTGCCAATAGTTAGAGGCGTGGTAATTTCGCGCTCCCGGATCAGGCCGCTGAAGCGGTCATCCACTGCCACAAAGGCTCCGAAGCCGTCTTTCAAATCATAGATCGTGCCTTCCACCCATTCCTCGAGCTGGTACGGCGCGTTGTGATCCAGCAGCCGGTACAGATTCATGGTCGCGCAAAGACGGCCGGTGCGGTCCACATAGAGACCTACCAGGCACTTCTGCCCTTTCTTGACCGTTGTTGTGGATTCTTTAGTCGGCAGGAACAGGTCCCGCTCCAGTCCCCAGTCCAAAAAGGCGCCGCGGGTGGTCATGTCGACCACTTTCAGCCAGGCGATCTCGCCCATTTTGATGAGGGGCGTCCGGGTCGTTGCCACCATGCGGTCCTCTGAGTCTCTATAGACGAAGACCTCAATCAATTGACCTTCCTCGAGACCTTCAGGCACAAATTTCTTTGGCAGCAGTACATCCGCGACTTCCTCCGGGCCTGGTTCAGGTTCGTTGAGGTAAATGCCCTGCGGGGTTTTGTTTATGGTTTTCAGTGTCTGAATTTCTCCGAGTCTGATCATTTGGACCTCCTAAAGGCTCACAGTGCTTCTCGTTTGATTATACCACGTCTGAACGCATTTTCAGTGTTGTTTTTTACGCAGGACACGGGTGACCAGTTTAATCACTTCAACAATAGGAATGATCGACAAAGACGCCGCCAGCACAATGCCCCATTGGCTAAGGTTCAGATGTGTTACCCGGAACATCGTGTTCAGCCCCGGAATCAAGATGATGCTGACCTGAAGGAGAGTCGCGATTACGATGGCGCCATTCATGAATCGGTTGCTGAATAAACCTATTTTGAAAATGGATTTGTCATTGGATCGGGTGTTCATGGCATGCGCCAGCTGGATCAACCCTAAAGTCGCGAAGGCCATGGTCATGGCGATTTCGTGGTTATAGTGGGTCTCCCCGTACCAGTAGGCCGATAGTGTGATAAGCCCCTGAATGACACCCCTGAACAGTATGCTGTGACCGACGCCTTCACTGAAGAAACTGGCGTTTGAATCTCTAGGCGGCTGATCCATGACGTCATCCTCCGCCTTTTCAACGCCTAAAGCCAGTGCCGGCAATGAATCCGTAACCAGGTTGACCCATAGGATGTGGATTGGCAGCAGAACGGTCCAGCCCATCATGGTGCCCATGAAGATGGTGACAATCTCTCCAAGGTTGCAGGTCAGAAGAAACTGAACGCTCTTTCGAATGTTGGCATAGATTTTCCGGCCTTCTTCCACGGCGGTAACTATAGTCGCGAAATTGTCATCCGCCAGCACCATGTTGGAGACGCCTTTGGAAACATCCGTGCCTGTGATGCCCATGCCTATGCCAATATCTGCACTGCGGATGGCAGGCGCGTCGTTGACGCCGTCGCCGGTCATGGCGACAATCTTGCCTTTTTTCTGCCAGGCGTCGACAATTCTCACTTTGTGCTCAGGCGAAACCCGGGCATAAACGGAATAGTGGTCGACGCGGTTCTCGAATTCGTCATCCGGGATTGCAGCGAGCTCTGCGCCGGTGATGATCAGATCGCCCTCTTTAAGGATATTGAGCTCTTTTGCTATGGCAGCGGCGGTTTCTTTATGGTCGCCGGTGATCATGATAGGCGTGATCCCCGCTCTGACGCAAGTCTCAACAGCAGCTTTGGCTTCTGGTCTGGGCGGATCGATCATACCCACCAGGCCGAGGAAAGTCATACCATGTTCGTCCACATCTGGTTTGAGCTCTCGTGGCTCACGCTGGATGAATTTTTCTGCCGCAGCCAGGACGCGCAGGGCTTTGGAAGCCATGGCGCTGTTGGCGTTGACGATTTGACTGCGAATCTCCTCAGTAAGGGGCTTAATTTGGCTGTTCTCCTTGTAATGGGTGCAGCGGGCGAGGAGGACATCCGGGGCACCTTTGGTGGTCATTCTGAGGCCGCCGTCAGTTTGGTGGACGGTCGACATCAGCTTTCTGCCGGAATCGAAGGGCAGCTCGCCGACACGGGGGTAGGTTTTGTCCAGTTCTTGCTTTAGGAGATTTTTTTTGTCGCCAAAGATGACGAGGGCCGTTTCTGTAGGGTCGCCCATGTAGGGGTCTGGAGAACCATCGGCCGCTTTCTTTGAATCATTGCAGAGAGAGATGGCTACGATAAACTCGCGCACATCCTCATCCGCCGTATCCGCCTGCTCCGCAGAGACTGAGGTCAGACCGGTATAGATCTCTGTGACGGTCATTTTGTTCTGTGTTAAAGTGCCGGTCTTGTCGGAGCAGATGATCTGGGTGGAGCCCAGGGTTTCAACGGCAGAAAGCTTACGGATGATGGCGTTCTTTTTGGCCATCTTTTGAACACCTATGGAGAGGACAATGGTGATGACTGCGGGGAGTCCTTCCGGAATCGCCGCGACGGCGAGACTGATGGCGGTCATGAACATGTCAAACCATGCCTGCCCTCGCATGACACCCACGACGAACATCAGGACGGCGATCAGCACAACCCCTATGGAGAGGATCTTGCTGAGCTCTGCCATTTTCTTCTGAAGCGGCGTGGTCATGTCCATGTCGCTGGTCAGCTGCTCCGCGATTTTGCCTACTTCCGTCTGCATGCCTGTCGAGGTGATGACAGCGATGCCCCGGCCGTAGGTGATGCTGGAGCCGGAATAAATCATATTCTTGCGGTCGCCTATGACCGATTCGTCGTCTTCCAGAGCATCAATGTGCTTTTCAACAGGCACCGACTCGCCGGTCAGAGCGGATTCCTCGGATTTCAGGCTGGCGGATTCGATCAGGCGACCATCGGCAGGAACCAGGTCTCCTGCTTCTATGTATAGCAGATCGCCGGGCACCGCTTCAGAGGTGGGGACCTCCACCATTCTGCCGTCCCGCTTCAGGCGGATACTCTGGGCGGACATCTTTTTAAGAGCTTCAAGGGCTTGCTCGGCTTTGCTCTCTTGGACCACGCCCATGATGGCGTTGATGAGGACGACGGCCATGATGATGGCGGTGTCGATCCACTCACCAACGAGGCCGGAGACTACGGAGGCGATGATCAGGACTATGATCATAAGGTCCTTGAACTGCTCGATAAATTTGATGAGGATGCTCTTCTTCTTGCCCTCGTCCAGGGCATTTAGACCATATTGCGCCCGCCGCGCCTCGACTTCTGTGTGGCTGAGGCCGCTGTGGCTGGTTTCCAGCGCGTCCATAACCGCTTCGATCTCCTGAGTGTGAAACTTCTGGTTACTCAAATCTTCTTTTGTCAGCACTTCTATTCCTCCTGTCGAATAAACACAAAAAAACTCCCCACCACGTCTGTTAACGGGTGCAGAGTCTCACAATTCAACATTCAAAGCCGGGCCTGCGCCGTCATGACGACTTTGAACCTGCGACTTCGCGCAGGCTGTTACTCCCTCTGTGGGTTTTCACTTGTAGGTTTACTATACCACCGGACCTGATAAAAGTCAAACGATCCAGAAAATGGAGGGTCTTGCAGGTTGGGGACGCGGACGGTAACAGAACTGTAACATTCGAGAGCAAGCTCTCTTCTGCGTTTTGACCTAATTTCACCTCACGCTTCCAGACATGCCCCTCGCGGCTGGCGCCTATTGCTCCGCAACACCCCTCACTGCGTTCGGAGTATCGCTGCGCTTCGGAGAGGGCTGCGCCCTATGTAAATAAAAGCGGCACCACGCATACGAGAGCAAGCTCTCTTCTGCGTGGTGCCGCTTTTACTTACGCATGTCTTAGTTTGTAACTAACTCAAATCCCTTATTAACCCAACCCATAGGCTGGTTCGCTTCCATACCCGCGCCGCCATTCAAGGACACAGCATCAATACCGAGAAGTCTCATGCCAGCAACAGCTTGAACAGCAGTTTGGCCAGTGTAGCAGTAAACAACTACAGTTTTATCCATTGGAAGTGCAGCGAAGCCAACTTCCATGCCTTTGCCGAAAGGAAGGTTCTCTGCGCCGGCAATGTGGCCTTTAGCAAAGTCTTCAGCTTTACGGATGTCGAGGATGTAAATGCTTTCATCGGCAGCATCAACCATTTTTTTGAGTTCATCTTCAGAAACTTTGTAGTTGGCATACTTGGTTTCTTTTACAGCAGCAAGACCGCCGTAGTAAGCATCCATTGCAGCCTGGACAGCAGGATCGATTGCAGCTTCAACTGTAGGGAACGCGTTGGCAGTTGTTTCAGTGATGTCAGCAACGCCTTCCACTTTGGAAATACCCATGTTCCAGCCAAGGTGAACGCTCTTTGCATCGAAGCCTGCAACATTCAGCGTGTTGACCGCTTGGCCAGCAGTTTGGCCAGTATAGCAGTAGACGTAGACTGTCTTATCAGCTGGGATGAATTTAAGGTTTTCTGCGATTGCAGGACCCCAAGGCGCGTTGACGGCACCTTTGACGTGGCCTTTGCCATAGTCTTCAGCAGAACGGATGTCGAGAATGAATGCGTCCGTGCCGGCAGCGACTGCAGCTACGAAATCCTTGTCGGAAATCTTGTAGACATCTGCAGGCATGTTAGCAAAATAGCCATTGACCAGATCGCCGACGACATCAGCTTCTGCCGGTGTTTCTGCAGGTGTTTCCGTTGGAGCTGCCTCCATTGGAGCCTGAGCTTCAACAGGTTTTGAGCAAGCGCTCGCACTGATGGCAAGTACCAAAATCATGAGTAATGACAACCACTTAAAACGATTTTTCATGTTAATCCCCCTAATTGTATGTACTGTTAATTGCTCTTTCTATCCTTAAGAAGCGTCTTGTACAGTTGCTTCGACAGGCCCTGCCGGTGACGTCGTCTCTTCTCCTGAAACACTCCACTCGAGCCATGCGCCGTCATAAACTCTGACATTGCTGTAGCCCGCTTCTTTAAGAAGAAGCATGGTTTGTGTCGCGCGAACGGATGACTTGCAATAGAGAATGATTGGCGCGTCTTTTTCAAGTCCGAGATCCTTATAGTTCAGGTAGATATCTCTGGCTGATTTAAAAGTCCCATCAGAATAGAGGTTCTGGGTATGCGGGTATAGAATAGCGGTAGGAATCGCGCCTTCATCAAATTCTGCAGGCGTTCTGACGTCAATAATCGTCGCAGTTCCGTTTGCCACAGCGTCCTTGACGTCCTCGATAGTCGCGATCAATGACGTATCTTGAGCTTTTGAGCTGTAGGAAGCGCTGTTGACCTGAGTCGCGTCGCCGCTGATCTCAAGCCCTGCGTTGACAATGGCAGAAGCCCCGCCGTTGACAACTTTAACATTCTCATGGCCGAAAATCTTCATGGCCCACCAGAGTCTGGAGGCGAAGATTCCGTCATTACCGTCATAAACAATGACCGTGGACTCAGGTGAGATCCCGCTCTTGCTCATGACGCGGTTAAACTGCTGAGGCGTCCCCAGCATCCCTGCTACGGCACCCTGACCGTTGAGCTCATCCGGCGACAGACTGACCGCACCTTTGAGGTGGCCCTTGCTGTAATCCTCGGCAGCCCGAGCGTCCACCACTACGACACCTTCCTGAGCCATCAGGTCAGCCAGCGCCGAAGCTTCGACTATGTTCTGAGAATCCGTATAGGCCGTGCTGCCCGCGCAAGCGGCCAACGCGCCCAGCATCAAGACCAGTACCAAACTGAGCAGCCATTTTTTCGTTTGTTTCTGCATAATACCCTCCTGCGTGAGTCGTGCCTTTAAGGGAGACATGTCAAACACGCCAAATGATTGTTAATTATTTTACAAACGAATCTGATATCATTATACCTTAAGGACAAGGCGTTTAGATATTAGATCTGCTTATACTGCATAGTGAATTATCATAGTTCGTGAAGGACTTATCATTATGCTATAATGTAAGCGGACTTTTTGAGTTCAAAATGAAGGGAGGCGTCAAATGCCATTCATCCGAAAACACTGGTTCATCATCCTTATCGCTGTTTACACGCTCCTTAGCCTTCTCTGGCTGACGCGCTTCCCCTTCGTCCATTCCGACGAAAGCTGGCTCAGCGGCCTGACCCGCCAAATGATGACCCTTAAATCATTCCGGGTGACTGAGCCGTTTTTCGACCTATATCCACGCAATCCCCACGCCATCAAACTATTGTTTCATACGCTTCAAATGCCCTGGATCCTCACTCTGGGCTATTCCATTTTTTCTGTGCGGCTCATGTCCCTTTGCTTTGGCATCCTGACCCTGATCATCTTTCGCCGGGTCCTGATCCGCCTCAACATCTCCGCCGCGACCGCCTCCCTGGGCGCCCTCCTCCTCGGCGCGTCGTCGCAGTTCGTCTACGCCAGCCACACCGCCCGTCAGGAAATCGTCGTTCTCTTTTTCATGCTCCTGGCCTTGGAGCGCCTGCTCGCAGACCGACCGTGGACCGGCGCCGCCATCAGCGCGGCCGGACTGTGGCTCCATCCCAACGGCTTCATTGCCGCCGGAATCCTGTTTTTTATTACCCTCATCCTTAAAAAAAAGGCTCTGCCGATGGTCATCCTCACCCACACCCTCTCCCTGTGCCTAATCATAGCAGCCAGTCTTGCTCTGGATCCACACTTTTTTACGAACTATCTCAGCTATGGCGACACCCTTGAAGTCACCGCGGACGCCGCCAGCCGTCTCGAAAACTTCAGGGACTTTTACCTCAAGCTTTATCACGGAATCAGCGCTACCTACTATAACGCCAACATACTCCCATGGCTCACCGCACTCCCCGTTATTATCCTCATGGACCTTCTGACGAAGCATAAACGGGCCTCCTATGTGGGAGTCACCGCGATCTTTGTCTTAAATGCCGCCTTGCTGGCAATAGGACGCTTTAATCCAACCTCGATCCTCTTTGCCTTTCCATGGGTGATTTTGATTCTGACCGCCGCCCTCGAAAAAGCTGGCCCGTTTAAAACATTCCGTTCACATTCAAAATTGAACAGCCTAAAATTGGCTGGCGTCCCCTGGCGCTATGGGCTGCTGATCCTCATGATCGCCTTTTCCGTCTGCGGCACCGCCCAGGAAGTCATGAAGACAGCTGAGGATGATTACACCGGGTATCTGAACCAGATCAAATCCGTGATTCCCCCTGGCTCCAAGGTTCTGGGCAACCTGAACACCGAATTTGCTTTCGGCCCCGGTGAACTGCTGGACTACAGAAATTTAGAGTTTCTACAAGAAAACAACCTGACTTTAACTGATTATATCGAAACCCGGGGCATTCGCTATATTATTCTGACGGATGAACTGGCCTATATCGCCAGAAACCCCAAGTGGAACATCCTCTACGGGGACGTCTCAAAATGGCTGCCGGAGCTTGAAACCCTCCTCGCAGAACGAGGTCAAGCATTAAGTCGCTTCCGTGATGATACTTACAGCGTCCGGATCGCGCGTTATATCCACACGCCGGAGTGGTATACGACGGTGTATGAGTTGAAGTGATTTGAGGAGGAAACTCGGTGTCAGACACCGAGTTTCAAAAAAAGCAGAACAGCGGCCGCCGGCCGCTGTTCTGCTTTTTTCACTTCAAGTGGAAGAACGTGTCAGACACGTTCTTCCTTCCATGTACTTACATCATCGCCGCTTCCGCACCAACACCGCGTTACCCTCAGCGCCTTCCATCTCAATGCGCATCCGGGCAAACATGTCCGCCACGGCTGTATCCAGGCCAGACTCATCCTCAGCGGTCACTACAAAATAGCCCGCCCGCTGGGTTGCGTTGGCAATGCCCCCAATTGTCTGCCCTTCTTCATAATGAAATCCATAATCCAGGCAGGCAGCCGTTGGCTGCGCACTGAGCCGCCTGATCGTCCCCGGCTCAGAAAAAAACAGCTGTGCGGACAGACGCCTGCGAGTCTTTTTCCAGTCGTAGGACTCGAGGGCGCTGAAGTCTGAAGTTTCACCCAGCGCGCCCTCAATCATCCAGCGCAGCCAGTCGCAGCCCGTCATCACCGGCATCCAGATATCTTCGTATGCGCCGCCAATCCGGCATGCCAGCTCGTTCACCACGGTCGTTTCACCAAGCAGATACTGGATGTACACCGGTCCATTAACAATTTCGAAGGCCTGAACGATGCGCTCGGAAAGGGCCAGCACCTCTTCGGCATGTGTCTCGAAATGCTGGGTGGGGAATTCATGGGCCACGCAAATGCCAATACGCTCCTGCTCCGCAAAAGTAACGCGGTCTGTGAGCGCCAGCGGGTACAGTTTTCCGTCCCTTACCCAGCCGGAAAAAGTGACTTCATCACCGGAAACAAATTTTTCGACGAGGATCCGTTCATCCCTGGAATACCGCAGCACCTCCGAAAAGCGCTCCACGACCTCTTCCGGAGACGTCACCCGAAAAATGCCGCGCTGGCCCTGAGAATCCACCGGTTTGACTACCCCGGGCATCAGGGCTTCAAGAACCTCCGGGCCGTCCGAAGGCTGCCACAATATGTAGGGTGCCGTCGGGATCCCGAAGGCGTCGAGGCGCCGCTTCATCACGCCCTTGTGGGTCGCTCCCAGAGCAGTATCCACGCTGATCAGCGACGGCAGCTCCATTTCCCGTGCAACTTTGGCCGCAGTGAGGACCGGTTGGTCCGTCCCCGTCGTCATCACGCCGTCGACAGAAAACTTTCGTGCCAGTTCCAGGCAGGCGTCGGCGTCGAAAACATCGGCAAGGCCCTCTTCTTCAGAAATCTTTTTGGCGGGTGCGGATGGTTCCCAGTCCACCGCCACTACCTCATACCCCAGTTCCTGAGCGCGTTTCACCGCGTTGACCTGAAGTTTCCCCGCACCGAGAAGCATCAGCTTCTTTTTTCGGGGGCGACTTTTAGGCTTCGAGTTGGAACCCTCCGATTGGACAAGTACTGACATCTCCTCCACCAGCGCATAGGCCGTCCCGCGTTTCATCCCCTCCGGCATAAACGAGCGGCGCCCATAGTACAGCCAAGTCCTGAAATAGAGTGCGCACAGAGACAGAAAAGTATAACCCGAACGGCCGGCCGCGCGAGGCTGCCGCTCAACGGGATGATTCCCAATCTTTAAAGTCTCCCTGATCACCAGGGCAGAAATGTAGGCGAAGCGATACCGTGTTTCGACAATCCGGTCCCGCAAGGTACGGCGCATCACCCGAAAGGAACTGATTTCCACGCTTTCAGGCTTGCCAATCTGCGTGTTGAACAGCCAGTCCCTGAGGGAGGAACCCAGTGTCCGGATCCGCTCTCCACGGTAGGGGTAGATGCCGTAGACTATGTCCAGATCTTCGGACAACAACTGATGAATCATGTCTTTCAATGAGACCGCCGGATGCTGGAGGTCGTCGTCCATGGTCGCGATCAGGTCGCCCGTGGCGTGGCGAAGACCGCACAGAGTGGCATTTTGCTGGCCATAGTTTTTTGACAGACGAAATCCGCGAATCCGGGAATCCCCGGCGGCAAGTGTCTTGATCACTTCAAAGCTGCCGTCGGTGCTGCCGTCGTCCACCAGGAGGAGTTCGAGGGTGAAGGAACCATCGGCTGAATCCCTTGAATCCTGAGCGGGCTCCAGTTTGCCGAAGATCTCAGAGGTCAGCCGCGCCAGGACGGACGCCGAATTATAAACCGGTATGACTATGGATAAGCGCATCCTTCAAAACCTCGCAGACATAATCGATTTCGGAGTCTTCCAAGTGGTGGGACATGGGCAGCCGGACCACGCATTTGCCAAGGTCGCTGTCCTGCCCGGACAAAAGCACTGGGTCGCATCTGAAAGCGCGGCCGTGGGGTGCAGCGTGAAGGGGCTGATAATGGGTTCTGACATCAATGCCTCGGGAATTCATGAAGGCCATGAAGGCGTCTGCCTTGGCGGATGCGCGGAAGCGAACGAAGAACAGATGACCGTTGCCATTCGGATGGGCCTGTGTATAGCTCAGGACTTCGGGAGCTTCAGCGGCTTTCAGGACAGCGGCGTAACGGCTGACAATGGCTCTGCGCCTGCCGTTGACGGCCTCGAGGTCGTCCAGCTGCGGTGACAGCAGCGCCATGAGCAGTTCAGATGGGCTGGCGCTCACGCCTGGGCCCACCCATTCGTAGCGGTCACGCTGACCCTTTAGAAACTGCAGACGGTCCGTCCCCTTCTGGTGATAGATCTGCGCCCGGTCCCATTTGGCCTGCTGGGGCTCATTGACCAGGAGCAAGCCGCCTTCGCCCGAGGTGAGGTTTTTGGTATCGTGAAAAGAGATGGCCCCAAAGTCGCCAATGCTCCCCAGGGCTCGACCATGCCAAGTGCTGCCAATGGCCTGGGCGGCGTCTTCAATCAGGATCCATTGGTGGGCTTGGCGGAGGGCCATCAACGCCTCCATGTCCGCCGGAATCCCGCCGTAATGGACGGGCATGACCGCTTTGACTTTTGACGTAATGAGGCGTTCAACGCTTTCCGGATCCAGACAGAGGGTCTCCGGGGACACTGCAGCGAAGACCGGGACTGCGCCGACACTTAAAATCGCGTTGGCACAGGACGAGTAAGTATAGGAGGGCAAGATCACCTCATCCCCTGGTCCAATGCCGCTCAGAGAGACTGCCATTTCCAGGGCCTGACTGGCACTGGTGGTCATCAGGAGCAGTGAGTCTGGCATCAGACTGCGGAGCTTCTCCAAAACCAGCTGGGTGCAAGGCCCATCCCCTGACCAGTGGCCTTTCTCGGGTTCAATGCCAATGCTGCTGCCCAGGCTGTTTGTGACTGCCTCAACCATCAGCCCACTTGCTTTAATTCGATTGAATGGCACTTTCATAAGCTTGTTCCTTTCTGTGTCGGGGACCCGGCAGAGCAACGATTACAATTTGCTTCAAAGCACGACAAGCGGTGTTTCATCTGATATAATGGAGCCTGAGGTGATTCGTTCATGCCCATTGACGGTAAAATAGACTGTTTTGGTGATATCTGCCCTGTGCCGCTGATCAAGCTTGAGCGCGCACTTAAAACCATGGTGCCCGGCGACTCTGTCATCCTGGTCACTGACCACTCCTGCGTTCCGGAATCCGTCATGGACAGGTTTGGAAGCGTTCATATTTCAGTCGATTCAGACGAGGTCATGAACGGGGTTTGGGAAATTACGGTGACTAAACGGCATTTGGACTAAACCCAAATCTTTAGCGACTCCAATTAGATGCATTTGCACCCTCACCGAAGAGGGTGCTTTTATTTTGTTCATAAAGCACTATGGTCAGACACCGTAACATTTCTGTAACATTACCGTCCCCAAAAACCTAACAAAACGAGTCCTCACCCATCTCCATAAAGCAGTCCACCGTCTCGCAGCTGGCGCTGGACATAAAAGCCTGCTGTTTGTTGATGATATAAATATCATGATAAAGCTCGACGTTCTTGATCGCAACCATTTTGTAATCCCCGGTATAGAGTTCCTTCTTGACCGCGCTGTACGGCAGAAACGCAATGCCATAATGGTTGTGAATCGAGGACTTGACCGCACTCACGGCGTCAACCTCAAACAAAATGCTGAGGTCGTTTTCAGTAAACCCGCACTTCTTGAGCTCCGACCTCAGCGGCCCGGTGATATAGCGCGAGTCCGCCAGGGCAATCAGATCATACTGCAGCAGCTGCTCAATCTCAATTGCATCCGGAATTCCGAAACTCTTCGACGCCACCAGCACCACCTTCTCACGCCCAATCTTCCTGATCTCAAGATCCTCCGCCACCGGCCGTTCGTTGGTCACGCCCATATCACACAAATCATTGCGCACTTCCTTCACAATGTCGTCCGTCGTGCTCGAAAACAGCTCATACTTATTGTTGGGAAAACGCCGCTTAATCTTATACAGCGCGCAGGGCAGCGAATAATTCACCAGCGACTTGTCCGCATTGATGCGGATTGTGTGCGTGCGCTTCTCCAGATCCCGCATTTCCCGCTGCATTTTCTCAAAGGACTTTATAATGTTATTCGAGTATTTCAAAACAATCCTGCCCATTTCTGTTGGCTCCACCCCCCGGTTGCTGCGCTCCAGCAGCTTGTAGCCCAGAGAATCCTCCATCTTCTGAATCATCTGACTAAGGGCGGATTGAGAAATATGCGTCTCATTCGCCACCTTCGAGATACTTTTAGCGTCCACCACTTGTTGAAAATGCTGAAGCATTTCAATATGCAAAGCACATCGTCTCCTTATGACAGCTTTGTTTTTCATTGACAACAGCCCCGGCCAACGCTCAAAAAGACGTCTGCCGATGGTCACATTCCCAAAATCTTTGACAAACAATGCACGATCTTCATCCTCATATTAACATCAGTGTTGCTAATAACGCTATAAGTTTTTTCAATGTAGCATCATTTTTCTATATGCACGGAACCCTTGCACACTGTGATACAATTTTGTCAAGGGAGATTGTTAAACACGTCACAAACAACACAGGAGGAATGCTCATGTCTGAAGGGACCAGCATCCGCCGCAGTTCATCCAGGGCCGGTACTACTCGCAAGCCCAAGAAGAATCAGCTGCCCATTGCACTCGCAGTCGTGGTACTGATCATTGCGGTCGGAATCTTCGCTTCAACACGCTCTGCCAACGCCGCGATCTTCTGGATCACCGGCATCGCTTTCGGATTCGTTCTTCAGAAAGCAAGATTTTGTTTCACCGCTTCCATGCGGGATCCATATCTGACAGGCGGCACTTCAATAACGCGCGCTGTACTCATTGCATTTGCACTCACGACCATCGGCTTCACAGCCATAAAATATGGTTATGCTGTCAAAGGCCTCGCCATACCGGGAATGAGCTATGTTGTCCCTATCAGCGGCGCGACCGCTGTTGGCGCTATCATGTTCGGAACGGGCATGGTTATCGCAGGCGGCTGTGCATCAGGCACCTTGATGCGCGTCGGCGAAATGTTCCACATGAACATGATTTCACTTGTCTTCTTTATCGTAGGCTCCTTGCTTGGTGCCAATCATTTTGGCTGGTGGAAACTCAACTTCATCAGCAATGGCCCAAAAGTGTTCCTTCCGGATTACTTGGGCTGGTTCGGCGCAGTGGCCGCTCAGCTGACTCTGATTGCCATTATTTACATCATCGCGGCGGTCTATGAGAAACGGCGCGGCGGTGGCGGCGCGGCGCACTAACGCTGCGCTCTCATTTCAAACTCATAAATAAACGCACCGCCATTCACAACCCATTCAAGCACAAAGCCATTTTAAAATCCCATACTAAAAACAAAATCACAAAAAACCAAAACAAAATTTCAGGAGGTTATACATATGAAAGAAGTTATTCTCGACTGCATGGGCGAAGCGTGTCCGGTACCACTCATCAAATGCCAGAACAAAATTGCGGAGCTTGAAATTGGCGATGTCATGATCGTCCAGATCGACCACTCCTGCGCTATGAAAAACGTTCCGGAATGGGCCAACAAAGAAGGCTACAACTGCGAGCTCGAAGAAGTGGATGACGGCGAGTGGGAAGTCATCATCGAAAAATCGAGATAAAGATAGTTGAATGTTGGCAGGCAGCCAGACAGGCGCTGCCCGCCATTCCTCCAGGAGGTGTAGTCTTTGGAAGGTTCCAAAAAGTTTTTCGATAAAATAACTCAAACCGAGTTTTATCAAATGTGGTTCAAAAATGCCTATTCCTATGTGACCGGCGCAGTCCTGCTG
>Ga0302240_1000283_pt1 | contig 56473 bp, 61 predicted proteins | sample AAG_UR_His_MG_FD_193538 | JGI IMG/M metagenome (GOLD analysis project Ga0302240, IMG submission 193538) | Enriched activated sludge microbial communities from anaerobic digester in WTTP, New Holstein, Wisconsin, United States - AAG_UR_His | ecosystem: Engineered > Bioreactor > Anaerobic >... | reverse complement strand
TCAAAGATGACACCAACACCGATATCTTTTAGTGCCCTGATCATTGTGAGTAGATCTACTGTATTTCGAGCAAGTCGTGATGCACTTTTGGTGATGACAAGGTCAATTCTACCTGCCTTACAATCATCAAGAAGCCGATTTAGTTCAGGTCGGTTATTCTTTGTGCCAGTCATAGCTTCATCTGCATAGACACCAGCGTAAACCCAGCCAGGCTCTTCCTGAATGTACTTACTGTAATGACTCACCTGGGCGGCAAGGGAATGCATCATGGCATCTTTACCTGAGGACACTCTGGCATAGGCCGCTACCCTTTTGAACTCTGGGAGTTTTGGTATAGGCCTATCTGTTCTAGTGATGATAGGTTCCATCTTTTTTCCCTCCTTCTGATTACATATATCACTCGTAAAGCTACTAATAGCAAGGCTTACAGGCGATAAATGCTGCCCTTTGGAAGGTTATATTTGTCAGCCATGATGGCAGAAAGCGCCTTAAATTCATCGTCCGTGATGAGGCCATCATCAAGCCATTTTCTAAAAGCCAGTATGGCGGTATAGTAGTGAATGATGTCTTTAATGTTAGTCATCTTCTGACCACCTTAGATAAGCCATAACAGGAACGAGAGCAGTATTTGCGTTCTCTTTTTCCATAGCCCATAAAATCACGTCCACAGGTCTGACAGCTAAATGTCCGGCCATTTTTTCGTTTAACGGTCTCTTGGTGCGCATTCCACCAACTCAGGCGGCAATGGTCTGAGCAGAAAAGCTTTTTCTTTTTACCACTGGTCTGTATCAGAGGGGAGTTGCACTCTCGGCAAAGTGTGACATTGATTGTTTCAGGTTCTGGTGAAATCGCACTGGCCAGCCGATTTCTTTGGCAGAAGGATTTCACGGTGTTTTGTGAGAGGCCAAGTTGATCTGCGATTTCTAAGTAGCTCCTGCCAGCGCCGCGTAGCTTCTTAAGGGCTTCTTTTTGCTTTTGATTCAACTTAAAATACCTCCTTTCGGATGTCGTGAATGTGGCGGAAATAGGCTAGGGGCAATAGGATGGAAAAGAAAAAGACCCATAGAGTCGCACTCTACAGGTCTTTAGTTGTACGTCAGAACATTATTTTGGTAGTTTCAACTTTTGTCCAATATGGATCACATTAGATGTGAGACCATTTAGCCCCTTGATCTCGAGGCGACGATTACTATCACCTAGCTTTTTCTTAGCAATCGTCCAAAGAGAATCCCCTTTGACGACTGTATAAATATCGTAAATTGGGTCATGGCTACCGATGTATAGTTTTATGCCATTTTCGTCAAAGACAGAGTATCCAGGATTCTCATCAGCGCAAATAATAGCGTAATGCAGTTTTCTAAAGGCACCCTTTTGCGACTTAGCATCATTCCAGGTTTTACGAACGCGGTATAGTGGACTATTCGAAGATACGGTAGAGACGCTTAGTTTCTTTTTTACGTCTGCCCGGAAGTGGTCCATGTTTTTACCGTGCTTCACAAACCAGTGCGTAACATCCGCGTGATTTGATGCGATACCCTTTTTACTTCCTTCAGAGTGGCAGAGGATGTCCTTTTCAGTAAGACTATATTTCCTGCAAAGAAAGACGCAAAGATCTACGGCACTTTGCCATACATTATTAAAGTAGACTTGGTTCTTTTTCGCGTCATAGCCCACCATCTGAAAGCCGCCAGTATAAGAAAAGCCACCCGGTTCACAGAGCTCAAGACCGATGTGGGTGTTATTGGCTGACCCGCCTGCATGCCATCCTCGGTGATCCCAGGGCAGATACTGCCACACTTCTTTATCGTCGATAAAGGCATGGACACATACCTGACGGTTAATTTCACCTGCCTTATAGGATTTGTTCCAGCGGCTAAACCAGTCTTTTGCCATCACACCTGGTGCGGCGGTTGAATGAATCATGATACCTTTAGGAGTAATTTTTCTATTTGCTGTAAAGCAGTCATTTCTGATCATATAGCGCGTTATGATTTTGTTAGGCGTCATCGTCATCGTCATCACCTTTTTCTGAGAACTGCTCAAGGACCTCTTTTAGTTTCTGCGGTACAGGCAGTCCAATCCTGACGCAGTTTTCAAGGATACTAATACCTTCATTGGAGAGGTAAAAGAAGATCGCAGCTGTGCGGATGACACTTCCGTTTTTAATGAGAAAAACGTCCAGGATGTTAGCAATCGCCACAATGAAAAAGATTAAGATTTTCTTGAATATGCCGCGAAAACCGACTTCACTAGATAACTTCCTTTCAAGAATGGCGACCATCACCCCTGAGATATAGTCGAACACAACAAAGGCAATGAGGGCATAAATAAAGCCATCGTAGCCGCCAAGAACGTAGCCAAGATAGCCTCCGATACCCGTTAATACGAGCTGTATGGAATTAAGAAAATTTTTCATAGATACCTCCTATTCAAGACCAAGCTTTACTTTGACGGCTTCGGGTAAAGCAGTGATAGCAGTGGGGGATAGGTCAGCTTTTATTTCGGTTTTAAAGGCATTGACTGCTTTCATCTTTTCACCATTAATAAAACTATCTAACCGGTTTGTTTCTTTCTGGTGAACTTTGAGATCTTCTTCACCCATTGCCTTCATCGCTTCTGCGGTGATCTTAAGCTGCACATCACCATCAAGAAGTTCATCACCCTGGAGATCATCGCGGAGGATCAAGAAAGCAGGAGTTGCTCTAATTGGGATTATTTCTTTTACTTCTTGGTAGTCGTATTCTCCTACGATATACATGCCAAGTTCGTCCCTCAGCCTATTTAAAGCAGCGCGTTCCACTTCGTTATGCATACTGTAAATATAGATCAACTTCAAATTGCCACCGCCTTTACAGAGTGATTTGTTGAATATGAACTGTGCCAGCGTTACCACTCGATCCATTACCACCAGTAGCAAATCCAGTATAACCGGCTGAACCACCAGCCCCACCAGTCCCGCCACTCGCCTGAACAGTGCCATTATTCGTGTAGGTTCCAACGTGGAAGATCGCGACAGTTCCACCACCGGATCCACCACCACCGCCGCCTCCACCTGCATAGGTATATCCACTTCCAGCCGCGCCACCAGTTCCACCATTGGCTTTAATAAATCCACCGGAGTTAATCGTCACATTGCCTTTAGCGATGATCATGACAAGACCACCAGTTTTTTGACCACTACCACCAGGCTCTGGATAGGTGTAGGAGGATGCGGCAGACACGCCGACGCCGCCATCACCGCCACCTCCGCCGCCATAGCAATAGCCTGTGTTTGAATACCCTACCACAACCGTACCGGATGACGAGTTCGCCTTAAGTGAACCTCGACCGCCGCCTCCACCAGGTGGGTACTGCAGGTTATCACTATGCCACCCGTTAAGATCAAGTCGAATTGTCATGCTGGATAGACCGCCGTATTGATGGTCAGGTGAGGGTGTGCCGCCAAAGCCACCATAATAAGTGGATGATCCGGATGAGCTCCCAGATGCTCCGCCGCCACCTCCACCACCGCCAGACCCTCCGTAGTACACCCGACCCGCAGATCCAGAGCCAGGAGATGAGTTGCCACCATAGGTATTGTGCCCACCGCCATAACCCCCTGCGCCGCCACTACCTCCTTTTAATTCCTGGAGAACCGTTGAGAGTTTATAGTATCTGTTGATGGTGTCAGCGCCACCACCTGTCTTTTTCGTAATCAAAAGAGGCTGTGTTTGGCCAGAAAGAAAATAGCATCCCTTTTGACTCATATCGATGGTTCCGCTTATGGTGAAGTTACCTGTACAGTAGATGATTAGCCCTCGGCATTCATAATCAGTGGTTAAGGTGTGACCGGCATTGATCGTTACAGAGGTGTACTGTTTAATAGCTATCCCGGAGTTCTGCGTCACATTTAGCGTCACGTTCCCAGCAGTATTAAGCGCGCCGTCAGAACCATCTCCAAAGAAGGAGTCCATTCCGCCAGCGCTATCTGCCAAAAAATCCGTACCATTGTAGCGAAATGTATAGATCCGGCCCGCGACGAGCTCTCCGGAGGCATATGTGTTACCCACATGTGTTTTAAGGGTTTTTGCCCCAAGGCTATTCACGTTAAGGGTGGCGCTCCCAGTGTTGGTTGAGTGTATTTTGATCGAAATGCCAAAGCCCTCAGCCATAGAGGCTGGGGCAGGGGAAAGCGTCACCGTGTATGCTGTTGTTGTTCCACCTGTGGCTGCGTAAGGTAGATGGTTGGTATAGTCGTTTAAATGAGGGTTTGACCAGGCCGCGTCTGTCCCACCTGCGTTGACTGAGAGCACGCTATAGGCAGATCCAATACCAAGACGCTTAAGCGCGTTAATACCGCTACCAACAATAAGATCTCCTGTGGTAGTGATTTTAGCAGGTGATGTCTCAAGTAAGTTGTCTCTGACGTGGGTGTTCATGTAGGCAGCGGTGACAATTTCACCGGTGGTCCATGTTCTTGGGGTCGTCCAGGCCATTAGTGATCACCAGAGCTTTCACTAACTGTTTTTTCATTCATAATGTCATCTTTAAACTTCATAAAGCGCGCTGCGATGGCCATATAGCCTAGACTGTAGTTTTCTTCTCGGTTATAGCTTCTGATCATTTGGTCTAAGTCCAGGATGAGGCTTCTAAATGGCTCAATTTCTGTGAGTTTTACGGATAAACTACATTTAGCCATTTTGATCAGACTCCTTTACTCTGGTCTCACCTTTAAGGTCTTCTAGGCTCTCTCCTGTGATCCAGTTCTGATGGTTCTCATTCTTACGGCTCTTGAGCTCAGCTTCAATACTCTCAAGATCTACCGGAAACTTGACCGGTCTAAAGCGGCCACCGTTTTTTTCATTAAAGCAGGATAGACACATAAACACCGGGTCCTCAGATTCCGCAATTTCTGCACCACTGCAATATGGGCACCTGACGATCCACCTGCCATGATTAATTTCTGCCTCAAGGTTCTCCCCAGAAATCTCGTAGATGATATGCTTTCCAAGTTTTTTAGTGATAATTCGGGCAAATTCAGTGGGGGTGCCCCCAATAATCTCTTTTGATTTTTTCATATGTCACCTCTTTAGTAAGATAGCCGGGTGCCAATCCCAAGTTCACTTGTGCCAAGCAGCCAGTAATCGCCGTCCGTGAGGCAGTCAAATAGAGTTAGCTCCACTTCATGAATCTGCCCGCCATCCCGGATCTTATGAGCGATCGACTCGACATAAAAGTCGATCTCGATCCCAAGTTTGGTCTTAGCACCGGTTGCGACGACGGTCACGCGGTCCGAGATCTCACGGGAAAGGGCATCCGCTAACGATATTGCATCTTTGTTAGCAATATAGCGGATCATGAGACGAGGCGTTGGGTCCTTGTACCGGCTGACGAGGAAGTCCGCATAGTCTTTGGCGACGTTGGTCGACTGAAGCCATTTTGAAGGCAGTTGAAAGGTTCTTTTCCCATACTTACTCGCACTCGTCGAGTCTTCTGCCGAGATCCTAATGATCGCATTTTTTGTGACCTTGATGCCCCTGGCCCGGATTAGGGTCATGGTCGCCGCCGCAGAACCGTTATTGGTGATGGCCAGTTTCATTGAATTTGAAAACTTCGTCGCAGTGACTGTAATGTCGGTACTACTGACACCTGTCTGGGTGATGTCCGTCCCAACGACCGGGGTGTCCCAAACGCTGACAAGAGCACCAATCTCAGAGTCTACAGAGGCGTTCGGATATTCTGCCCAAAGGGTAAGCGTGACGCCCGGTGCGATAGTCGGCTGCTCATTTGGCAGCGTCCAGAGGACCGACGATGACACAGCTGTTGTGTAGTTCTGAACATCGACGATGAGTTCGTTATATATATCCTCAATGGGATCCGTCTGCTCGATAGCGTTATAAGACATTTGGGCTGATGGATCGTCAGAATAAGTCTGCTGACTCGTTAAATGAGCACCTGTCAGCCGATGGTTATTGTCTTCAAAGACGAGGTACCCTTCAGTGGATTCATAGACAAAACCAAGCTCAGTGTCCTCTATGTTGCGAATCGCTGAAAGGGCATCGATATCTGCTTCAAACCAAAGGTCCACCATTATCTGACCTGTGTCGATGGCCCTTTCACCGGGCGGCCAACCGACATCATCGAGAACAGCACTAATGAGTGCTCCGGTATATTGATCAGTTTGCTTTGCTACGGTGATTTTCTTACCCGGAAGTCGAGACATGGTGCCGGTGGCTTCAAGCTGAACGATGGGGATCCCGTCGATGGTTCCCGCCGGAATGATGCGTGTTAGAAGTCCAGTCCATAGCGTAACGGAAAGTGGTGAGGTCGTTCGTAACCTGACCTTACGACCGGGTAGTATCAATCCGTACAGCGGACTGGAGGCGTTATAGGATGAATAAAGTCCATTTGGATTTTTAAGGACCGCCGCCAGTCGCCCAGGAGATGCCCGTCCGGTGAGCTGACTGGCATAGTCACGTCCACGTCTGGTTTCGACCGAGACAGTATTGGCCGTCACATTCTCATAAGCATCGCCATAATCTCCATCGTTATTCCAGTCGATCTCCAGAATATAAGTTGCCGTAGCCATCTAAAGAACCCCCCGGAATGCGCCGTTGACCGCCGCTTCTTTGACGATGGATTTCACCTGCTGTTCAAAATCGAGAAGGCCATATACGGGTGCGTAGAAGTTAATGGCAATACCTGGCCCTCCCGCCATTTGGAGTCGCTCAAGTCGCTCAAGTGGAATAATCGCCTCAGCCCCGGACTCACCGATGAGTCCAAGGGTTGGTCGTCTTACGATGCCACCAGAAGCATAAGCCGGAAGCTCGCCATACAGAGACTTATAGATTTCTCTAGCGGTTTCGGTTGAGACGTTTTGAATGAGCGCACCAGCATCTCTTGCTGCTTTTGCCGCAGCCGCTGCAGCTTCCATGCCTGAAGTATCTCCGATGGCTTGCGCTGCGACATAATCGGCCTTAGCTTTCATCACGATGTCATCAAGGGCTCTGGTATCCATTATAACGGTGTCGGCAACACCTCTAACGATGGCATCCTTACTTATAAGGCCTCTGGACGCCCCCTCGATGATCCCCGGAATCATGTCTGTATACTTCGTGAAGCCCTGGAAAAACCTCTCACCAAGGCTTAATCCACTGTCCTCATACATGCTACCATAGGACTTTAGAAGCTCAGTCATTTCTTCTTGATTATTTACCATGATAAGTCGTTCGGCTTCACCCTGCAGCTCTGCTGAACTAAGAAGCCTCTCGTAGTGGGCTTTAACATCATCTTCAGTCGCCTGTAGCGAGGCCATTTTTAGGTCATAGGTTGACTGGACAACGGCGAGCTCAGCTTCCTGGCTGGAAACGATTACTTCGCGCTGTTCTTCTGCAGCCACTTTAATTGTCTCAATCTGCATCCGGAGAGCTTCCTTCTGGGCATCGAGTTCTTCTTTGTGGAGTCGTTCTGACCGTGCAAGGAGAGCGTCATCAAGTTCCTTTTGAATGCGCTTGCGTTCCTCAGCCGAATCTGCTGCGGCCAGCTCCAGGCGATAGCCTTCGATTCGAGCTAACTCTTCGCGATCAGTCTTGGCTTTCGCTTCAGCGTCGATTTGGCTATCAATGAGATCAATTTGATTCTGGATCAGTCCAATTCTTTCAGCTGTTTCAGCATCAAAGAGTTTAAGTTTCGCACTATAAACCTCATCGATACGCCTGATTTCGTCGTCCTTCCACCGGTCAGCTGCCTTTGCTTGTTTTTCAAGGGCTCTTTCCTGTTCGCGCTGCTCATTTTCATAGCGCCTTCGAAGGGCCGATATGACAGCATCATTTAATCGGTCGATAGCGCTAACGGCATCAGACCTCATGGCGGTCCAGGCGCCCGCCATACGCTGCGTGGCTTCAGAAATGGCCTGACTGACCTTTTCCTTTAATGCAGAACCAATACTTCCACCGGCAGCTTTACCAAGCTCTGTCCCGGCATTTTCAAACTGTGGTTCGTAGGATTCGACCATGTTGGCGGTGTCGTCCATCGTACTAACAGTCTCGCTCTTGGTTTTGCCAAGTAGTTCTGAAATGGTGCCTTTAACGTTTCCGATGGTCTCTTTGATGGATCCTCCGACGTTCTCGACAAAGTCGGATCCTGCAGCTGTCAATTGCTTATAACCCGCTACCGTTTCTTCAGCAGCGCCTGCAAGGGTAGCTGAGACGGCTTTTGTACCGGCCTCGGCACTATCCACCCATCCGCTCATGGTGCGCTGAATGCTTGAGATGCCAGTGGAGATGCTTTTTGCGGTTTCTCCGACCTTGCCGGGCAGTTTTGCTGCTGCATCGACGATGGATTTTAGAGTATTCAGTGCACTCGATGAAAGCGTGACAAAACTCTTAATTGCCTGGGTCTTTGCCCAGGACACTGCAAAGACGATGGCATTTGCGCCGGTTGAAAAGGCACCCTTGATGACTCGCCAGAGTCCTTCAAAAAATGGCGCAATGGTTTTCCAGTTCTTATAGACGAGATAGGCTAGACCTGCGATAGTCGTGATCACAACGATGGCGAGTCCTGCTGGACCAATGAGGGCAGTCAGCGCATGTATGAGTCCACCACCGGTTCGAATGACCTTGATGAATTTCGCAAAATGACCAAGGACAAGACCGACCGCGCCTGTCAGTCCCCCGATAATCGAGGTCAGTGGCCCAATTGCCACCGCTAGGGCCAGCGCAACGAGGATCGTGTTTTTTGATCCTTCGCTCAGACTCCCAAACGCGATCAAAAGTTCAGTAACGCGTTTTAAGACGGGTGTGAGAACCGGCAGAAGATTTTCCCCGAAGGCAGCCGCCGCATCCTGAAGTGCGCCTTTCATGGTCCGGAGTTGGTTGGCTGTACCACCACTCGTTCTAGCAAAGTCCCCTTGTGCATTAGAGGTCCGGTCCGTCACATACATGTATCGGAGCTGAACCTTTTCAGCTTCAGTCATCTGCTTGGTGGTCTTACCTATACCTTGTTCAAGGGCATAGGCGTTAAGGGTGGCTTCGGTCATAACAATCCCTAAGGTCTTTAGGGATTCCGATTCTCCTGTAAAAATGCCTTTGAGCGCGGTCATCGACTGATCGATTCCGATATTTTTAAAAGAAGAAAGATCTCCCGCGAGCTGCACGAGGGACATCGACATCTTCGCAGCCTCGTCCTGCGGGAGTTTCATACCCGTTGCCATATCACCAAAAAGAGAGGCCATCTCTAGAGCGCTGCCCCTAGAGACACCAATACTTTCAAGGGTCGTTTGCGACCATTTTTTCACCTGGTCGGCACTGCTGCCAAAGGCGACATTGACCTTATTCGTGGATTCCTCCATATCAGAGGCATATTTGATCGCAGCAGCCGCAGCCCCAGCAATGGGAACGGTGAGACCCATGGTCAATTTGCTGCCAAGTGAAGAGATCTGGTCACCGGCGCGGGCGAGTTCTTTTGATGCTTTTCTAAGGCCGGATTCCAGCTTCGAAAGGTCGACTCCGATTCCGACAGTGAGGGTTCTTATCCATGCCATAAAATCGCCCTCCTATTTGACCCACTGATCGAGTGATGTCTTGAGGGCCTGTTCGAAACGCTCATGAGCTAGCCTTTTATTTCGGTCAGCGGCAGGCCTTAAGAAACCTGTTCCGCCGGGCTTCGGCCCGACATAACCCACGACTTTACCGTTAATTTTAATTTTGTGACCGAGTTCTACGGGAACACCGTAGGCAGCGCCTGCACCGAATCCAACTGTTGTGTAGACTCTAGCTTTATTTTTATCTTTTTCAGTGGGTTTCTTGAGTCGGATTTTTTCCTTGAGGTTTCCGGGTGAATGTGCCCATTTACCACTTTTTCTGCCAGTTGGTCCAGGGGCGAGAGCGCGGGCACCCGTGAGTACAACCTTCCCGATTTCAAGTGAGGCGGTCTCAAATTCTTTAAGAGCTTCTTTACCCACGCGCTCAAAGGCCTTTTTCATTTCTCGTAGTCCTTTGATCTCTACTCTATGCATCATGCCTCATCACCCCCTTCTCATATCGGCATCAAAGCTTTTAATAATTTCAAACATCTCCTCGGCGGACTGTTCACGTTTTAACTCCTGCTGGTGGTCTCCGTCAATCGGCTCAAGTAGGCTACTCAGCTCTGGAAAGTCTTTGACTCTGCCAAGGCGCGCGATTAAATAGGCCCCATAAATGGTTCGGCGATAGTTTTCTTTTTCGCGTTCGATGAATCCCGCGCTAAAGACGTAAAGTTCAGCGGGTGTAATCTCCCAGAATTCACTTGGCTTAAGACCAATTTCGGCGGCGCTTATCAATAACTGATCATAATCAAGATCAAGTGGTTCCTCGCCGCCGTTTATTCGTTTTTTGAGTTTGCCCCGACCCCGAAGGATGCTTCTACGGCTTTTCCTAAGATCTCACTTGCCTCCTGGATGCTGAGGTGTTCGTCGATTAAGTCCATGACGTCCTCACAGGTGAGGCTTTTGTCCTCATGGGCGAGTCCCGCCCAGATAAACACAGCAAGATCTTTGACGCCAATATCGCCAAGATCAAGTTTTGATATTTTAACGCCTAGGGTATCCTCAATTAATGCAATCGCGCGCATCCCAAATCTCAGATTTCTCGTTTTATCCAGTTTGATCGGTGTAAATTGTCTTGCCATGATTCAATCCTCCTATAATAGAAAATGGGCGAAATAGAAAATCACCCATTCGTTCTTATGTTGTTCTAGCGGTAACGATGGTATAGACCTTTGGTGTCTTGCCAACCTCATAGACGATGACTTCCAGCTTTTTAGAGGATTGGGCCGCATAAGAGGAAATCGCGTTTGATGCCACGCCTGAGGTGAGGGCCTGGAAGTACACGCCATCAACGTAAAGGTCTATACTATGGGAAGCTGCAGTGACCGTAATCGTCGTTGAAGTCGTGCTCGTCCAGGTGACGTAGTAGTTCAGTGTTGAGGTCGCAAAGGTCGGTGCTGGTGAACCGCCTGAGAGTGCAAGGGCTGTTATACCACCTGAAGCTGTGGTTCCTAGGTTCGCCTCACCTGTAACGCGTAGGACGATCTCGGATTCCAGAACCTCGTTACCGACCTCTGGGCCAGGAAGTTCCATGACAAGCGCATAGAAGGTATAGGTTGCTCCAAGAGCCGTAGGGAAGGTAATGGTATAAAGATCCGTGGTTTGATTCGTGAAGGCCGTCCTCACTGCAGTTTGACCTGCATCTCCCGGATACCAGTTGATGGTGACGGTAACAGAGCCATAGTCTTTGAGCCCCAGGATAAATTCTTTAGCCGCGCTTGATAGGGTGGTGACGTCGATCTCATCGCGTTTAGATCCAAGTGGTGAGATCTTCTTGACTTCACCGATGGTCGTCGCGCCTATTTTTAACGTGGTGGTATTGCCGGCTTTAGCCATTGATGCCATAGTGAGTTTTCCTCCTTAAAGGTCAGTATAGTAAAATTCAATTTCCAGGACTCCAAGTGACATTTCTGTCCCGGTGTCAAAGCCGTCCATTTCGTTCATAATGTCGGCCCTTTGAATATAGGGTGCACCAGGCGCATACTGTCCGATAATGTCTTCAAATACTGCGCGCACCGTGTCTCGTGTTTGTCTCATTGTCGTGTAGTCGGCTGCGATGATGTCAAACTGGACTGAAACGAACCGGCCGCCCTGAGTGGTGAGCGTTGGGTCGCGACGGGTGCTGATGCGCTTATAGGCGATGGCAGGAAGTGAACATCCCTGTTCAATGGTGACCGGATAAACCCGACCGCCGAGGGTGGTTGCTTCGGTGCTAATCCTATGATAAATGGCTTCTTCAATTGTCAACCTAAACCACCTCACGACAGGCTAGAACCAACTCTCCTTGGTCTTTACCGGTATCATTCAGAAATAAAATCTCAAAATACCTGTTTTTATACTTCACTCTCATTTTTACGGTGAGGTCCGTTCGGTACCGAATTCTAAACAGGGCATTTACCTCAGCATTAAACCGCTGCGCCGCAAAGAATTCACGACCACTCTTTGCCTGATAGTTGGCCCAAACAGAAACGACGGTTACCCAGTTTTCTAGTGGGCTACCGTCGCTACTTTTTATGGGTTCATTCTTTTCTAGTGTGATGCGGTGGTTTAGTTCACCTGCATTTAGCATTTCTAACACCTCATTAAAACCAAATGGCGCGGTGCATGTCATAGAGTCGTTTCACCGTGGTCATGGCGCCTTCAGGGATCTCAGCATCCCGGTATTGATAAAGTAGCCCTACGTGAAGTAGCAGTCCCGCCTTTAGACTATAAGGGATTTTATTAGTCGTGTTGTTATAACCGGATTCATATCTAATCCTAATTGGTGCGACGGGGTGCAGTTCGATGCCTAGCCAAGACTTATTGTAGGGCAGCACGATGCGCGCTGGGATCCGGTCAAGGTCTACGAGATAATCCGTTCCTAAAATCATATTGGTGTCGATACCAAAGACGTCTGTGATTTTAAATGAAGTGACCGACTGTACAGGCGAGCCAGGTAATTCAATGAAGTCAACTTCAGAAAGTGTGTCTAGCATCAGTTCAAGGGTCTGACTGGCTAGACTAAGCCTTGTATAATTCTCAGCGTAGTCTCTTGCGGCGAAGATAAGGTCCGCTAGGTAGTCATCTTCGTCTGCGATGTCGATTCTAAGCTGATCCTTCACATCATCTACCGAGATGGGTTCAGCACTGACGGGGACAACGATTTTGATTCGTCCTATCACTAGACCCACCTCCGGTCAATTGTCGAACGCGCAAGTATTGGTGTGCCTTCCATGAGGCCGCTGATTTCATAGACCAGTGGATCTGAAAACCCTGTTGGGATAGTGTAATCAAAGTAATAAACACCAGCCTGCTGCCTCGTTGGGACGTCGGTTATAATTTGATTACCTTTGCCGTCGAAAATAGTGATGCCCGGATCAGTGACATCGGAAAGTTCGCCAGACCAGTTGTAAAACCTGCCATAGAGTCGTATGGTGTCGCCGGTGTAGGCCATGGTGAGCGGTCCTCCTTCCTGGTTTGTTATAGATAGAATTAAAGAACGATTAGTGGTTGATAGTGTGATGGTTCTTACCCCTGTCTCAGCGTGGCACCTAGCACTGTTTCGGGAACCGGCAGCGTCTATTAACGATAGGAGGATCCGACCGGCATGGCGTTTAATGGCTACAGTCGCACTTGTGATCGCAGTGACGGTCTTATAATAGACCATAACCACGATTTTATGGATGTCAGTGCCTATCGTTGATGCCAATAAAGCAGCCCTAACATCCCGCGTGGTGATTCGGAACGTGGATCCAATCGCACCAAGGTCTGAACGAACCTCTCTTGCAGTCACTCGAGTGATCTGCGCTGTGGTAGAAGCCACTGCAGAAATGATCTTAAAAGTCTGACGCCAGACGGATCCTACTATACGTGCCCCTATGACGGTCGTTTTGATTGTGACTCTTATAACTGCTGATGCAGCGCGCGTCGTTGCAGTAATGGTCCGCATGATCACGGATGAGTGGGCTAAACTTGTGAGTACACGGACCGAAGCCTCAAGGACTTTTTCGATCTGCCACCTTGCCATGGATAATATGGTCAGGGCAAATGTGAAAGAACGGGCGATCGTTTTTCGAAGAACTGAAGCGTTGAATATGACAATGGTGATGGACCGGGTTGCTTCCCTACGAAGTGAACCTTCTGTGATGATCTCCGTCATCAAGGTCTTGAGTGCGACTTTCATCCGGACAATCGTCGAGGTGATGGCAACGGATTCGGTAATCCGCTTTGCTGTCTGATGTAGGTTTTGGCCAAGGATGCTGATTTCTGATACAAAATTTTGGATTATCGATCGCCTGGTAGTGCTCAACGCATCAATAGTGGAGACCAGAGTTCGGTTGATCTCCCTCAGGATAGATCCAGTCTCCGTTATGCTTGCAACTAAGGTCTTGAGAGCCACTTTCATTCGGGCAATTATCGAGGTGACGGTCGTAGATGTGGTGAATTTTTTCTCTGTCTGACGAAGATTAAAGCTGGAGATATTGAGTGTCAAAAAGAAAGTCCGATCCATAAAACGCCTGGAAGTGCTTATGATACCAACAGCAGAGGTTAGGATTCGGGAAATTCCTTTTTTAATAGAATCAATCGTTGTTAGACTTGTACTCAAAGTCTTAAGGGCTACTTTGATCCGGGCGACTGTCGATGTGATGGTCATAGAACCAGCGAATAATTTCATTATTTGTCTTATGAACTGGGCGAAAGTGCTTAATGAAGCTATGATTGTCTTAACAACGGTGAGACTTCGGGTGGTGATACTGCTGACCAGTGGTGAAGAAATAAGTACCTGCGTGTTTTGACGCATAAGACTCACTAGCGCTCTAGTCACCGTCATAAAGGCACGGACAGTTGCCCGGCGAACCGTGGTGGTCATCTTTATGCTCGCTGATTTTATCGACACGATGTCCTTGATCAGGAAATCTGATAGATAGACTGATCTAGTGAGGGCTTTTCCAGTGGACCTAAAAACCGATCTTATGGTCTGGATATATCCAATCAGAGTTTTTAATATAGATTTTTGCGCTGTTGCCGTGGCTTTGATCGTAGCGTTTAGAACCTTTTCAACAGTTCCAGCAGTGAAGTCTCGTAATGCTGTAGCAACTGTGTTGGCTATCGCTGACATTATTCTAAAGGACTGAAGCTGCGCGTCTGCTGAAGGAATGACGGTTCCTGAGAATGACCTTGAGGTTAATCTTTGGTTCGTAGCAGTTGAGTTACTCGTAGTCATTTTTCCTGAATCCGTCCATTTTAGGACTGCTCCAGATAAATTTACCCAACTTACTATATTACGAAGTGAAGTGCGTGTGATTTTGGTCGTGGTGCTGACAGCAGTGGCAATAACTCGAAGGACAGTTCTTGCTCGCATGACACTTGCCGCCGAGGCTATATTCCCGGCGATCGTATGCGCTATATGCCTTACTGTCATCGTAGTCACGACCGCATACCCTATCAGATTTCGAGAGGCTGCCTTGAGGAAAGTCCCCACTGTGAATACCTGGCCTGAAATGTATCTATTAGTTTGACGCTGCACATGTCCGGCCATCGTGATGCTCGCGGATAGCGCTTTTGGTGTCGATCCGCCAGAAGGATATATCTCGCAGTCCTCATTAGAATAGACGGAGTACTCAGACCCGTCCCAGTATTTGACCCGGTAGCAGTAAGTCGAGCCTGGATCAATATCATAGTCGACATAGGGCGAAGCATCGTCATAAGCTAATAATTCCCATGACCCACCGTCGACTTTACGCTCAATATAGTACCCAACGTAAAGCACAGAGGTTTGCAGCGCCGAGGAAATGTTCGAAGTCGTGGTCAGGGTCTTTTCGGTTATAGGAATGAGTTTAACTGCGAGCGTAAATGCCGCCCATTCCTCAGAACCAGCTAGGGCAAATGCCGCCGGGTCAAACGACGCAGATGTCGAATCTGTCCCGGCGATTGCTGCTCCCGAGCCTTGAGACGAAGTGTTGTTCGCAGCGTAGTTGTATAGACTCATTCCGGAAGGATATCCCGATAGGTTGTCGTTACTATCCCATCCACAAGCGGACAGATAAAGGGTTTCTGTACCAACTGTGAACCCTGATGTTAAGACGCCTGAATTCGGAGCTGTCGACGTGCCTGTCGCGATGGTGTTGATGACGGGCGTATCGCCGAGAGGGATCCGGACAATGACCCACGCCGTCTGTTCAGACGCATGGGTCACTGTGAAATCGGATATGCTCCCAGTAAGCTTTCGGTAGAATACGCTGAAATAAGATGCGCCAGAGGATCCCCCACTGAGTAAGTTCCAATCCGCCGGTGTCGTCGGCGCTGCTGTACCGTCCTTAGAAAAGAATAGAAGTAGTAAATCCTTATCCTGAGTGCCAGTTGGGACCGTGATCGTCGTTGAGGTGGCATTAACAGTAGTGAACCCGGTTTGATAGGTGGCGATCTGTGGATAGGCCATTAAGTCGCCCCCTTGTTTTAAGTCCAGGCGATGGTAATATGATCAGTGTCGAAAGTGGCTGTCAAAACATAATAGACTGCGGACTGAATATTAAGGGCTGTGATATTCACCCCAAAGGACGACGTTTCAGATATTTTACTCAAGTCAAATGGATCGTACTTGAAAACTTTTTGAGTCGTTGTACCACCGGCATAGACATAATCGTCATCCGAACCGACTCCCGATATATTGCCACCATATGTTGCCGACTCCGTGAGTTTACTCATGTCTGAAGGGTCATATTTATAGACTTTTTGAATTGTTGCGCCACCGGCAAAAATGTACCCGTTAGTGAAAGCAAGCCCAGAGGGGAGCCCGCCGTAATCGGCCGACTCAGCGACCTCGCTCATATCCGCCGGATCATATTTGCAAACTGTCTGAGTGGTTTGACCACTTGCATAAATGTAGTTATCTGTAGCTAAAACATCCATGACATATCCCCCGTAATCTGGAGACGTCAAAGAAGTGCTTAAATCTGAAATGCTACATTTTATAACCGTCTGGGATGACCCTCCTGCGTAAACATAATCACCTTTCACCGACATGCCATAGATGATAGTCATAAGGGTAGACGATTCTGCGATTGTACTCATATCCGATGGATCTAACTTAAAGATTTTTCCGGACGCTGATGCAAAGACATAATCATTATCACAACAGAGGATTCGGACGGTGCCCCCAAGATTTAATGACTCAGCGATCTTACTCATATCGTATGGGTTGTACTGAAAAACCTTGTAAATGGTTTGACCGCCTGCATACACATGAGCACTATCGCTGGTCATCGTCTCAAGATACCCGCCATAGGTGTCAGAAGTATACCCCGCACTCATATCGGACAGGTTGAATTGATAAAGATTTCCGCTGCTTAGTAATGTGGCATATCCGTAATTTAGATTTGGCACTATTATCTCCGTCCTCTCAAGTTACCAGAGGACTGACCATCCAAAGACCCCCGGTTCCCAAACATTTGTATCGATCAAGCTAATCCATATTTGGCCATTGTGGATGACCTGAGAGTGGATCGCATAGGCATCATGAGCCCCGGCTGGCTGGACCCAAGCGGCGATCGTACCGTCCGCAGTTTTAGCCCTAAATAGTGCGGGAACGACCGGAGGTGTCCACCCCGCCTGAGAGGTATGGGCCTGAATGACCTCATAAAGGACTCCGCCATACTGAATGACATCACCGACACTATACGATACCCCAGCAGCCCATGCCCTATAGGAATGGATGACCATTTGTTCAAGTTTCTTAAACTGAGCCATCATATCGGAGAGAAGTTCATCTGGGGTCAGTGGCCGGTCGACATATTCGTACCATTGCGTCAGCGTCTGGGGGTTGATATAGAGGACCCCGATTTTTCTCGGCTGGTTTTCAGGTTCAAGTTTTGTTTCGACCAGTATTCCACTAGCGACCGTCTCTGGTGGTAGTAGTTCAGGCTTATAATGAATACTTAGGACTTTGGCCCTATCAGGGGCTTCACTTTGAACAAAGAATAAAGGCAAGGCACTTCACCTCTTAAAGTAGACTTGAGGCCGAGAATCCCCGGCCCCAATGAGTTATACTTGGTCAAACACAGTCTTGATCGTGAACTGGATCGAGTCGCCGGAGGAGACGTTGATCGCAGAGAACGTCCCATGGAGGTACATCGTCGCTCCGGAAAGGGTCGCCTGATTAAAGATGCCGACCTCTGTAATCGCAAGAGCGCCTCCAGCTGTAATCGTGGCCACAACTTGATAGGTGTCGTTCGTGGTCGTTGTGGTTTGCTGTGTTTGAGTACCAGTCACTGCGGTCGTCGCCGTGGGTGCGGCTGCGGTCTGCAGCGCAGCATCGGTAACCGTAGCCGCCGTGACGCCTGTGCCCCAGGCTACATATTTGTGGCTAGATGCTGCAAGGGCAGCGGTGACGAGCCCCAGCCCGTTGTTGACAACATAGACGGTATCAGCCATTTGACTTCACCTTCCCTTTTAGTATTTCTAAGATGCCTTTTTTCTTTTCAGTGTCGACGATGGTACCAAGATTCACTTTTGATCCATCTGCCTTAATCAGGGTGGCTTCAATGGTGGCTTTTTTAACTTTACCTTTTGTCTGCATAAGATCCTCCATCATTCACTGAGCATTAGCCCAGCGGCTCTTAGTTTGGCGAGTAGGGCATTTAGGTCCACCACAACTCCTGCTACGGTTGATGCCACACTATCCGCCTGAGCTGCGGCAGGAGTAAGGGCGGTCCCGTTAAACGTCAGGCTACCAGTGCTTTCAATTTCAAGGGTACCGCCAATGACCGTTCTTTCGCCGCCCTGTTCAGTATAGTTTTTTACGTTACTCATCATTCATCACCTACGCATGCTGCTGAAGCACTTTGATGGCTTCAGAGAGGATTAGTTTACCGTCGACGCGCTGAGTGGCTTTGAAACCAACCTGACCTGTCACTGCATAGAGCTCGTTAAGACGCTGGAAAGCTCTACCTTGTCTATCGGCGATCCAGTAGTAGGAGAAGTCACCAAAGGCAACGGTTTTGGCGGTGGCAGCAATCGTCGGTACAAAGTAAGAGGTTTTCACCGGTTTATTAAGGATTGTGTCTGGCTCACCAATACGAACGGAAGGCTGCCAGAGGTACAGCCCATTACCATCTTTGAGCTTCCTGATTTCTTTGATGGTCGCATCATTCGTGACAAACATCGCATTCTTCCGATACGGCGATTTCAGTGAGTAGTAGAGGTCAATGAGTTCATCGAACTTAATAGACGCAGCAAGGGCGCTTGTGACGCCCACGTCGGCCCCACCTGTGGCGTTGAAGATTCCTACCGGCTTGCCGGTACCATTACCAATAAAGAAGGCCTCTTCCTCTTTGGTACCGATTCTGCGGGCAAATTCCTTCGCGATATAAGCCTGCAGGTTAAAGATGCTGTCGTTCAGCAGTTCTTCAGAGACCTTGATGATGGTCCCAAGTTTATGGGCTCCCAGGGAAACCTGGCCAAAAGCATCATCGGACTCTGGAATTGGGGCTTCCTCATCCACCCAGGAAGCGGTGCCTTTTGAGGCCACCACCGGAATCTTACGATCACCAGAGGAGGTGCGAATCACTGTCGCTAGACTCCTAAAGATATTTTCTTCAAGGAGTGCTTCAATCAGCGTCGCTTCGAATTCATCGGGGACGAGGTAGCCGCCTTCAGAGTCGGTGCCAACCTGGAGGGCGTTTTGAACGTCGAAGCTATTCTTATCCTTCATCGCACGCCAGAAGGCAGACTTATATTCATCACTGGCGCGACCCGTTTTTTCTTTCATTTGACGCTCTGGTCGAGAGGTAATCGGATCCGTAACCGGCTTTGAGAGTTCCATCTCAATCATCTGTTGGCGCTCAAGTCGCTCGATTTCTTTACCGAGATTCACAACGTCTGCTTCCATCTTTTCATAGACGATCGAATCCTCCTTAGAAATTTGGCCGGACTCATCACGTTTTGAGTCGAGGAAGGACTTCGCCTCCTCCCAAACTTTTGCCCGCTTTTCTCTGAGTTCTAAAATTTTATTCATGTACATATCCTCCTATGGTTTGATTAGGTTCAGTCGCTTTTCAAGTGACTCGACAGCAATGGTTTCAGGCAGAGCTATTTCTTCTTCAGGCTTTTTTTCTTCTTTTGGCAGACGCTTCATTAAAGAATTGATGGCGGTCATTTTACTGAAGATCATGCCTTCATCTGGCATCATCTCAGTTTCGGATTCATAAAGCATACCATCGGCAAATCCCAGTTCGATGGCTTTCTTTGCATTGAACCAGCTTTCAGCATCCATGAGATGGGAGAGTTTTGCCCTTGATAATCCAGTTTTAATTTCATAAGAATTTAAGATGCTCTCTTTAACTTCACTCAGCATCCCGATGGCCTTTTTCATTTCTTCGGTGTCCCCAAAAGCAAGAGTCATCGGATTGTGAATCATCATCAGTGCTACTGGTGACATGAGGACCTCTGAGCCTGCCATCGCGATGACTGAGGCAGCACTTGCAGCTATGCCGTCGATCTTGACAGTGACGTGGCCTTTATAATCCATCAGCATATTGTAGATTTGACTGGCCGCAAAAACACAACCGCCTGGTGAGTTAATCCAGATGGTGATATCGCCTTCACCACTGAGTAGTTCAGCCCTGAATTGTTTAGGCGTCACCTCGTCGCCATACCAGGTTTCTTCGGCGATAGGACCATCTAGAAATAATGTTCTACCGTTTTCATTTCTCACCCAGTTCCAAAACTTCTTTTTCACTCACTTCACCTTCCGTTTCATACTTTTTGCTTGAATTTGTACTCTGGAGTGTCATCATGTTACCGTTCACCAAGTAAAGGTCCCCGCCTAAATCTTCAGGAATGCGATTAAGATCCTCTAGTTCTCTAATGTCGTTGGCAGAGAGCCAGCCGTTTTGCCTGCCAGTGGCGTAGCCATTCATACGGCTTTGGTAATCGCCCCTTAGAAGACCGTCCAAATTAAACTTGATAAAGTACTCCTGTTTTTCCTTTTCGGTCAGAAGGGCTCTTTGCAGAGACATCTCCCAACGAACTACCCATGGATCCAGGGTATACTTCACGTATTCGAGGGATTGCTGCTCTATATTAGAAAAGCTAGACTTTTCAAGGTCCCCAATCATGTGAGGTGGGATCCTGAAAATTCTAGCGATTTCATTGAGTTGATATTTTCTTGTGGCAATGAATTGCGCTTGTTCGGGTGGAATACTGATGGGTTGAAATTTCATGCCTTCTTCAAGTACTGCGATCCGGTGCGCATTTGCAGAGCCTTGATATACCTCATTCCAGCTATCTCTAATGCGTTTTGGATCCTTGACGACGCCGGGATGTTCAAGGACGCCGCCAGGACTTGCCCCATTAGAGAAGAACCTAGCGCCAAATTCCTCAGTGGCTATTGCCATACCAATGGCATTTTTGGCCATAGCGATGGGTGAATAACCCACGAGACCATCAAATCCTAGGCCTGGGATATGAAGCACTTCTTCTTTTCGAAGGATGACACTGCCAGATTCCTTATGGTATTCATAGAATAATTCGCCCTTTGGGGTCCGGTCGACCGTCATCCGATCTGGGAGCAGGGGATAGAGCGAAACGATGTTACCTCTTCCATCTCGAATAATCTGCGCATAGGCATTGCCCCATAATAAAAGATGACTCATCAGTGTTTCTCTGAACACAAAGGAAGTCATCTCGGAGTTTGGTTCATCATGAAGGAGTAGGTATAGTCGATGCTGAAGAGCTTTTTCTTTTCCGTTTTCGGTATGACGATAGGTGTGGAGGGGAAGGCTCGCGATGGTCTCGGATAGGATTCTGACACAGGCATAGACGGCAGTTGTTTGCATGGCGGTTTTCTCATTGACGGTTTTCCCGCTGGTCGTGCTGCCAAATAGGAATGAAAACCCGCTAGATAGATAGTTCTTTGGCTTATCCCTTGAATGAAATAATCCTGATAAAAAGCTCAATATTGTTCACCTCTCTATTTCGCTTTTTCAATCAAAAAGAAATAACGGTCGGTTTTTGACTTTGTTATTTCACCGTGTGAGAATTCGAAGTGTTAACTTGCGATTCACAATTAGTCAAAATCTGTACAAATAGTGCACAAAACATGCGGCTTCTGCATATTTCATTGGCGTTTTTATGCATAAGCGAGGATGTGGCAAAACTATATACTCAAAATGCCTCGAACATCATATTCACTTCCCCCGACATTGCTTCCACATCTTAATGCTCTATCTAGTGCCATAATTGTTGCTACAGCACCATCAATTCGCTAGATGCTTTTTTCTTTTTGGTTAATATAGCCAGATGGTGCAATATTTATGGTATAATCAAATTAGTAATAAGACTAAGTTAGGGGGAGGATTTGAAAAATGAAGTTGGGTCTATTGAATTTCGATTTGTCGCTTATTACTCAAATAATAAACACACTTCTCTTAGCCGGAGTTGTCTATCTACTTTATTACTATATGGTAAAGTTGCCCAAACGAATAAAAACCTTGGAAGCAAAAATCGAAAAAATTGAAAGTAAATTATAAAACGATAATTCCTCGATCATCATAAACGCTACCCTCATTATTGTTTCCGCATCGAATAGCTCTATCCAGTGCCATTATAGTTGCCACAGCACCGTCAATTTTTTCGGTGCTTTTTTCTTTGTCCGGCTTAACGTTACCCGCTGGATCAGTCTTGATGAAAATGTTGTCCATCATCCACCGGAGAACGGGGTGACCGCCGTGAGCGATCTTTTCCTCAAGGGTTAGTTTCATAAGTTCCTTGGTAGGAGGGGACATGTCCTTAAATCCTTGTCCGAAAGGAACAACAGTAAAGCCAAGACCTTCAAGGTTCTGTACCATCTGCACTGCGCCCCAGCGGTCAAAGGCTATCTCGCGAATGTTGTACCGTTCTCCAAGGCCTTCAATGAACTTCTCAATGAATCCATAGTGGACCACGTTGCCTTCAGTCGTCAGCAGAAATCTTTGCTTCTCCCAGAGATCATACTGTACATGATCCCGGCGCACTCGAAGGTTGATGTTATCTTCAGGCATCCAGAAGAAGGGGAGAACCTGAAATTTATCGTTCTCATCCAATGGAGGGAAGACGAGAACAAAGGCAGTGATGTCTGTGGTTGAGGATAGGTCTAGACCTCCATAACAGATGCGTCCCTCAAGATCATCCATAGAAACTGGAAAAGCACAGGCATCCCACCTAGCCATTGGCATCCAGCGTACAGCTTGTTTGACCCATTGGTTTAATCGAAGTTGTCGGAAACTATTCTCTTCAGACGGGGTTTGCTTAGCAGATTCGCAGGCGGCTCTCACTTTATCGATACCGACTGTAATTCCGAGGCTGGGATTGGCTTTTTTCCATACCTTAGGATCTGTCCAGTCCTCATCCTCTTTCGCGCCATAGATGACAGGATAGAAGGTGGGGTCGCGTTTTCGGCCTTCTATGATGTCGAGTGCCTTTTGATGTGTTTCATAACAGATGCTCTGGGTGTCTGTTCCAGCCGTAGTGATTAGGAAGTAGAGGGGTTGTGTCCGAGCGTCTCCTGAGCCTTTCGTCATGACATCAAAAAGCTTTCGGTTGGGCTGAGTATGAAGCTCATCAAAGACGACGCCGTGGATGTTAAAGCCGTGTTTTGAGTAGGCTTCAGCCGACAGGACTTGGTAGAAGCTATTTGTCGGTAGATAAATGATTCGTTTTGTGGAAGCTAATATTTTAACCCTTCGATTGAGCGCTGGACACATGCGGACCATGTCGGCTGCAACCTCAAAGACGATACTGGCTTGCTGACGATCTGCGGCGCACCCATAGACTTCAGCACGCTCTTCCCCATCACCGCAGGTAAGCAACAGGGCAATCGCTGCAGCGAGCTCACTGTTATGAGTTGGCAAAAAAGAACGCCCTACTAAATATTGATGCGATGGACTGTCAACTTGTATGCACTGCATACCTCGATTTTTAATAGGTTCAATTTTATCAATGTATCTAAAATGACTTCTTGTTCTTTTATTTCGCCTTACATCATTTTTCTGTTTTCTTTGTAGTCCGAAAATTATCGTATCGTCAAAGGCAGTGAACTTCACATAATATAAAGTCCTACCGGTTGAGCATCTACCACACTCAGCACTTTTTTTCGACCAATCGTTTCGTTGTGTAGACGCCGCCTCAGAAATAGCATTTTTGATTCCGAGACTCCACAATAATTCACTTACGCTTTCAGATAAGGCTTTCTCCGTGGAACAATAGCTTGCTTGACCTTGATCTTTGCAAATAGTTCCATCAGAATCCATCAAACCCTGTAATAGACTGAGCCTATCTTGTTTGCCTGCACGCAGATATTCAAGTGGTATGACCTTATCGAGAAAACTTTTCAGTAGAACCTGTTTCAAAGCCGGTATTCTAACGACAATGCTATCTCCAGTGTTCTCCCATAAGCTTGACGTCTCATAGAAGCAAATAATATTATTTAGAACACCAGCGATATCCTCGGTTTTGATTGTTATCTCTGGCTTTACAGCATTTCCATTTCCAAGCCAATATCCCATTAGATATGGCTCTATTGGTAACTTAGCAGATTCAACCTTAATATTTTTAGCAACGGGTATTCTAAAGCGGTAGGAGTTGCCAACTTTAGGTAATCGATAGAGTTCTCCTGTGGTCAGAATACATTTTTTAGCCTTACCCCGTGTATACTCACCTTGCCACTGATGATTTTCACCTGCCTCTATTACTTCTCCGTCCTTAAATGTAATTCTAAAAGCTTGTTCGCTAAAATCGATGTTGCTTTTTGCTACAACACGACATGTGTTTCCTTGTTCGTCAAATAAGTCATCCCCCACATTAATTTCTTCCATAGTCGTATAACCTTTAGGGGTGGGAATGATCGTATCTAAAGCTACTTGTTTGCCCATCTTCTTTGGGATCTCAATATATGCGGTGTTAAACTGTCTATAGCCACTTGGCTTTAGGACACCGAATAGATCCCTCACGATCTGTTCCTGCCAGTCGATGAGTTCAAAGGGCTTCCCAGCCCAGCTGCCTTTGGTATGGGAGAGCGCTTCGATGAATGCGACCGCATAGTCGGCAGCATCTTTGTCGTAAGTACTGTCACTCGCCTTAAAGTTGGTCGGTTTATACTTCTTCAGCTTACGCATCGGTTGAAAAGCGCTCCTTTCCGAAAAAATGGACATAAGAAAAGAGCTTCAAGTTCGAAGCTCTTGGTATCGAGTCGGGCGTTTAGTTGAACAAATTCAGAAGGTAATCATAAATCCTTACGACGTCTTCATCCTGCGGCAGTAAATCCCAGCCACGATCATAATTGACGAGGATTCTGCCATTCCTACTTATCGTTATTTTTGAGATTTTTCCCTCATCAATGCCATAGACTGAGCCTTCTTCAAAATGTTTAATGTGATATTCGTAGCCATCTATTTTTCCGCTTGTCCACATAATCCTGACCTCCGTGACTTCTTTGGTTATTACATTTATCACTCGTATCGGAGGTTATAGCAAGTTGTATTACATGTTATTTTCTTAACTGATACAATTACCATTGATTTTGGAATTGGATTAAGATACCATTAAATACATATTAAAGTTAAAGGAGCGGTTCAATGAAATCGGCTGGTATTATCAGACAAGTAGACGAACTAGGCCAAGTCGTACTCCCCATCGAACTTAGAAAGCAGTTTGGTATCATGGAAAGAGATTATCTAGAAGTTTTCATCGAGGACGACACCATGACCCTAAAAAAATGCACGCCTCACTGTTCGCTCTGTGATAAAACCAAGGATATCATTAAAATCAAAGGTAAATTCTATTGCTATGAGTGCATCAAACATATGAAAGAAGCAGGCATTTAAGCCTGCTTTTATTATTTTTCAAGGGCTGTGTACCTAGGGGAAATCATACCCTTCTGAATTAATAAGGAGCTTTTCACCTGTTGATTGGTTTATCACCCTGATACATCTGAGTTCGCCATCTTCATTAGGGCCACCGTCGTCCTTGGTGATCCAGGGCTGATCCTTGAGTAGATCTGCTGTGAGTTCTTTAAAGTCTAAATCACTGAGGATGACTTCTTTTGTAACGACATAATCTTCAGGTGAAAATCCGTCCTTTATTGCCAAAACAGTTAATTCATTAAGTTCATCAATGTCCGAAATTTTTCTGCCAAACAGCGCTTTCACTGTAAGGGCCTCCTTCTTTATGTGGCTGATATGACACATTGGTTTTCTTGTTCTAGTCTATTAATATTTTAACGGCATCTTCGCCGTAAACCACACCGAGGGTAGATCCGTTATCCCAACTGCAGAAAATGGTACCAGTGTCATCGATAAACTCGACGGTGCCTTGATCGCCAGGCTCTAGTGATGAATAGGGATCATTCATGTGAACCAGTTGAACTCTTGTGCCGCGTGGATATTGACTCCGAAGGTGAATGACAGTTTCTCTTGAAGGAAATTTATTCATGATTGACCTCGCTCACTAAACTTTCATCCTGATCAGCTTTAGTAGGGTGGATAGAAGCGTACGCCGAGCTGCCGCTAAGGTTACGAAGCAAAATCTTCCTCGTTAGCTTATATTCATCTCCCACAAATCCAAGTCGGATCAGGAATACTCTGAATGCGAATTTTTCATTGTCGACGACTCTCTCGCGCGCTGTGACCTTTCTTTGTTCTTTTGCAGCAGTGCAGAGTGCACTAATGAATTGAGAATAGGCAGCCACTTCATCGCTCGTGGCAGGAAACTTAAACCATGGGAATTTGAGAGTGGCCTCTGTTCTTTCAATGGCAAGTTCCGCTGCACCGAGCGCTTTTTTGATCAGGCTTGCCTTACTTGATATGAGCTTATCAAGTTTCGCAATACTTTCCTCGGTGAACCCCTCAAGTGGCATCTCGATGCTGAGCTTGTTCATCATTTCGGATTCATCAAAATCAAACCCTCTTTCTGATAGGCCTGTTAGGACTTTGCTGACCAGGTCGCTGTCCGCTGTGACAGGGAAGAGGAGGGTGCCGCTTTTGTCGATGGAAAAGTCACCGACGTCATATGAAAATGTAGGTGCACCTCTGTAGATAATTGGTTTACCAACAAGTTCACCAATGGCTGTGACGAGTTCCTTTCGATTTATACCCGATACGTTAAAATTTATTTCCATAACCCTAAGCCTCCTTCGCTTCTTTGGTTAGTACATATATCACTCACAAGCTTGGGAATAGCAAGGGTTATTTAGCTATTTTCAAGGTATTTTACAGGTTTGATTTTGAACGGAATGTGTAAATTTATGACGTGCTAGACTCGTCTACCACGTCGGAATAACAGACTTTCTTTCCATTTCGTATGAGATAGATATCCTTATCCGATCCGACCATTTCGATGTACCTTTTTGTTATAACATCGCAGAATTTTACATCAAGTTCTACGGTATAACAGATTCGGTCTGTTTGCTCGCAGGCCAGAACGGTCGAACCGCTGCCGCCGAATGGATCCAGTACAATGCAACCTGTCATTGAGCTGTTCACAATTGGATAGGCGATGAGTTGCACTGGCTTTGAAGTTGGGTGATCCCCACTTTTCCTTGGCTTATCAAATTCCCAGATGGTGGTCTGTTTACGATCTGTGTACCAAGCATGTTTACCGGACTTTTTCCAGCCGAAGAGGATAGGTTCATGTTGCCACTGGTAAGGGGATCGTCCTAGAACTAGCGATTGCTTTTTCCAGATACATGTGCCTGATAGATAGAAGCCAGCATCTGAAAAAGCCTTTCGAAAATTGAGACCTTCAGTGTCAGCATGGAAGACATAAATGCTGGCATCTTTTGCCATAGCTTTTTCAGTCAAAACGAAAGCATCCAGTAGGAACTGATAAAATTTTTCATCTGCCATATGATCATTCATAATTTTTCCGGCTGACCCTTCATAGTTTACATTGTATGGGGGGTCCGTAACTGTTAGATTTGCTAGCTTTCCGTCCATTAGTAGATCAAAGGTTTCTGCTTTTGTACTGTCACCGCAGACCATTCGGTGCTTTCCGAGAAGCCAAAGGTCCCCAAGCTGAGAAATGGCAGGCTTTTGAAGTTCTGCTTCCACATCAAAGTCGTCGTCTTTAACATCTTCCATACCACCCAAGAGCTTATTAAGTTCAGCATCGTCAAAGCCAAGAAGCGATAGGTCAAACTCAACGCCTTGTAAATCAGACAGCTCAACGGAGAGCATCTCGACATCCCACCCAGCGATCAGTGCCAGACGATTATCAGCAATGATATAGGCGCGCTTTTGAGCTTCAGTCAGATGTTCGACAAACACACAAGGGATTTCTGTGAAGCCTTCTTCTTTGGCTGCAAGGATCCTTCCATGACCTGCGATAATGTTTAAATCTTTATCAATCAACGCGGGATTGAGAAAACCAAATTCTCTAATGGACGCTCGAAGTTGCAATATCTGTTCTTTACTATGGGTCCGGGCATTTCTGGCATAGGGAACAAGATGATCAATATTGACTTTTTCAAATCGTTCAGCTGTTTTCAATTGATGTTACCGTCCTTTCCGTTTAGATAGCAGTGCTTCCATGATATCTTCCTGAGGATTGCTCACGAAGGCTGTCGTGCAGTTCTGTTTAACAATGTCGAAAATTTCATACCAGAGAAGGTTCGCCTGTTTCTGAAATGACTGACTCATTTGAACAAAGGGGCTAGCCATCGCGCCACCAGTAGTAGGATGTTTGCCAAGGAGTCCATACAAGCTGATAGCTTCTTCGCACTGGATATAGCGTGTAAAGGCCTGGGCATAAGCTTCAATTAACCTTGGATTTACGAACTTCTCACATCCGCGGTCTTTAAGCCAGCGCCAGGTTTCGATGAAGAGTTGGTCAGCTCCGAGAGGTTTACCATCCTTTTGTCTTGAGCTGAGGTAATCGCTAGGGGAGGGCATATCCTCACCGTAGAGGTCTGCAGCGCCATCTAGATCCTCAACTTCCAAAATGGATTCAGGATGAAGATCTGGCACTTCAAGCACCTTAGCTGCTTTTCCTTTTGTGATTTTGTCATTCAGTGCTTGAGGTTTATCGCCGGCGCGAACACGCCTTCCGCCTCGATTGGTGCCATCTTTAGCCACGTGCCGCGACCTCCCTTGGATATTTTTGGTTAATCACCCGTTTGAACCTGCATTTTTTCGCGCGAAGCTTCGGGGCCGGTCAAGTGTTTGAGGGTTGTAGAGATTTAATGCCCCCCTAGGGGGTTGTGATTGCGACGTTTCCACCGACCACCTTCGCGTGCAGTGATCTCTGAGTGACAAGAGGTACAAAGTGCCATCAGATTCGAAAAATCATGACTGCCACCCTGAGACAGTGGCTTGATATGATGCACCTCTGTGGCTGGAATGACTTGTCCAAGTTTTTGACACTGTTCACAGAGCGGGTGAGCGGCAATGTATCGGTCACGTATCCGCTTCCAAGATCTACCGTATCGTTTCTTCATAGCAGGGTCTCGATCGTACTTCTCATAGCGTTTTTCTTCCTGTTTAGCGTGTTCCTCGCAGAACCTTCCACTTGTCAGCTTCGGGCATCCCGGATGAGAGCAGGGGCGTTTAGGTCTATTGGGCACTTAAGATCACCTTCTTTTAGGTATAGAAAAAGCCCTCACAGGTTTGCCCTGCAAAGGCTTCTGGTTAATTCTCGATTATAATCTAGAATCAGCTCTCTAAAGCAAGAAATGATCAAGCGGATTATCTAAAAAGCTTATCAAACAAATCTTTGCTATAGTCTCTGATATCGGTGGTGCTCAGCATGTTGTACTTATCTTTTATCTGCTCAAAATATTTTGCTATTAATTCTTTTTCAATTGGCTCATTAGAGGGGGCAATATCGCTTAAACCGTTTCGAGTTGTTAACCATGGTTGTTCTGAGTGCGTCATTAATTCAAGTACTTTACCGCTATAACATCCAAAGTTTCCAATAACAGCATCTAATACTTCCTTCTCACTGCTAGAAATGTTTAATTGAGAATCATCATATGAAATTTCAAGTTCGATTGGATTATAGCCGAAATTTTTATAACTGTGATAAATCTCTGGATATACTGGACCGTGGGACCATGCCTCACAGTCTTCCTCAAATAGGAACACATCGTTAAAAACCTTATTAAATCCCTGCGTATAGTACAACAGTTTTTGTAAGGCTAATGGCGTAATTTCTGATGATCTTAAAAGTAAATATTTAGTAACGCTATCAATTTTCTTCTCAAAGATATTTGTCGAAGATAAGCTTTTAGTTCTTTCAATAGCTTCAATACATTTCTTATATGCCGAATCTGCAATCAATTCTTTATTTTTGTCTAAAATTGCTTCCATTGCATTTATGTCTCCGGAAATTTCAAGAAGTCTATCTGAATATTGTTTTGTTGGGATAGATCCATCCAAGTATCTAGTTAAAGTAATATCTCCCCATCCAAGCAAATTGGATAAAGGTCTTTTTCCAATGTTGTATTTCTGAAGAAGATGCTCAATTTCAGATACAGTGATTAGATTTTCAGCTTTTCTGTAAGCTATATCCAACTGTTTCAAATTGTAATCTCTTAATTCTGCAACAAACAATTTACTATCGCATTCAGGACAATAAGCTTCTTTTCCCTCAAATTCAATGCTTTTTCCTTTGATCTCCATTGTCATATGAAGGGTTTTTATTTTATATGCCACCATTTCGCGGCATTCTTCACAAAATGTCATCATGCTAACACCTCCTAGAAAAGCTATTAAACAAAGTCATTATCTAAATAAATACTTGATAGGATTATTTAGTTTATGAAATGAAATCACAATGATATAATCATTTCCATTTTTCATTTGCGTCAAATTAGTCTTAATGTATATTTCAACCATTTCATAGTTTCCCCAATGGTCCAGTTCATATTCTTTGCAAAATACAAATAGTCTTTCGTGTGCATACTCTGGCTTATAATTTGTAGCAGCATAGCAAAAGTCGCAATATTGGAGGTTCAGAAGAATTTCTATACCTTTTGCAGAATCTATTCTATATTCGAATGCAAATGCATCGTTTTCATCTCTTCTAGATATTGTGTACTGATTGTTCGATATTAATCTTTTCAGCTCTTCCAAGTATTCTTTGATTTCCTCTATTGAATAATCTAAATATTTACCTGAAGTTTGAATAACTCCGCCCAATATCCAGTCCTCCTAGTCGTATTATATACTTATTATAGATACTTTAAACATAAAAAACAATTATTTTGTATCAATTGAAACATTTATTATTAAAAAGATAATGATATATTATCACAAGCTATATGTGTCGGATAACTATGGTTCAAGTTGACTTCAAATTCCTCCACACTACCAATGTATCATAAAGCGACCGGACAAAACGGACAACATTCAGTATTTTCTAGATAATCCCATATAGTTTTAATTGTAAATTCTTTAATAAAGAATTATTTTTCTTAGAATCCTTATAAAAATAAAAATTATTTCAATTTTGTGTAAATTAGATGTTTTTACAAATTTGTAATCCAAAATTTAGTTGATTAATGTATAATAATAAATGGTAAACGTGTTTTGAACGCTATTAAATCGATAAAGGGGCATATATGGACGAATTAATTCTCAATTCTAGTCAAAAAAAACAAAGAATTATAAAAATCACTATTACAATTATTTCATATTTAATATCGTTTCTGATTGCCTTTTTTGTGTATTATCATGGTGGAACAAAAACCATATTTGCAAATCTAATGTTTATTCCAATCTCAATTTTGTCTTCTGCTCTTGGAAAAAAATACGGAGTTTTTCATGCTATTGTCTGCGGACTTCTACTCGGACCTCACATGCCCTTGAATACCGTTGATATGACGATGCAGCAACCGCTTAACTGGCATCTTCGGATTTTCATATACATATTTATTGCCCTAATAGTCGGATATTTTTCAGATAAATACAAACAGAAAATGAAAGTGATCACTGAACAAGAAACCGAAATAGTTGAGTCGCGATTAGCCACTATTTACTCATTAGTAAAGCTTGCAGAGATGCGAGATGACGACACTGGAGCGCATATCGTTAGAGTTTCAAAATTCTGCAGACTCATCGCAGAAAAACTACGATCAAATGCAAAATATAGTGAATTAATGACAGAGCTCTATATTGATGACCTTGCAAAAGCAGCACCACTCCATGATATCGGTAAAGTCGGTATTCCGGATTCAATCCTTATAAAACCTGGTAAGTTATCAGATGAAGAATTTGAAATTATGAAAAAGCACACAACTATTGGTGCTAAAACCCTAAACGAAGTTCTCAAGCGCTTTCCAAATAACAATTTCATAATATTAGGATCAAGAATAGCCTTGTACCATCATGAAAAGTGGGATGGGTCAGGGTATCCTAAAGGCCTTGTTGAGGAAGAAATTCCTGTATCAGCAAGGATTATGGCAGTTGCTGATGTCTATGACGCGCTGCGTTCAAAACGGCCGTACAAGTCACCGTATTCACATATTGAAACTGTTGAAATAATAAGACAGAATTCTGGTAAGCATTTTGATCCTGAGATAGTGGATGCCTTTCTTGAAAACGAATCAGAATTTGAATTCATTTACAAATATACCACTTTTCAAGATTTTGATTTTTGATTTTGGGTTGTTTTTGGTATGCGTAAAAGCTTTTAATGAATGAGAGAACTAGTTTTACATTTCAGAATGGAGGAAATAAGTTGTCAAATGTTCAAATTTTTAATGTAGAGCTTGATAGTGATCTACTAAACAAATTTAATACAGCTCTATCATTAAAAAACGAGAATGCAAATGATATTCTAAAAGAGCTAATTTCGCAGTATATTGTGTATGCTTTCAAATCAGAAGCCTTTGAATTAAAAAACAAAACGAATAAACAGCGAGTGGACTATAGTTCAGATCGGTTTATATATAGATCGAAAAAAAATAACATAGGTCAAACTGATCAAATCAGAGCCTTCATTTCTGAAATTCTTTATGAAGCTAAAAAAAATGGTACAGATAGTATTGACCTAAGGTCTGGTGATATTCATAGAGATATGGGACTATTAAATAGAATGCCATCCGTCTGCGCGGCTATGGAGACTCTTGAGGAGTTTTGTGATTACCATGTCATCCATGATACATACAGTAAAAGAAGTTCAACAAGGGTGTTTCGGTATTATTTGAAATAAGGTCTAAAAAAGCGCTGTGGATTTATAACCACAACGCTTTTTTTCCTATATTGGTATAGAAAAGCCAGAGCAGTTTCAACCCTGCAAAGGATTTAGTCGACTTTGATTTCTTCCACACTATCAATGTATCATAAAGCGACCGGACAAAACGGACAACTTTTTTACTACTTACTCAAGAATCGATCATGCGCCTTTCTGACTGACTCACCAGACAGTGAATAACTGATACTTGCTGCGACTTGCTCCCAGGGAAGGCCATTAATATATCTAAGGGAGAGAATCATTCGTATTTGACTGTCATCAATGCTGTTGATGTAGCGGTTCAGCCGGTTAAGCTCAAAGAAGCATTTCTTTAAGTCGAGGTCGAGAAGGCATTTTAGATCCGCTATTTCTGCAACATATTCTGCGATTTTATCGTTTAGGCCTTGGGCTTTAGGTAAGCCGGTGATTCTGACTGTACAGCCTGTTGCCAGCGCCTCAAGTTCAGCGATGCGTCTTTGTATTTCTTCAATTTCACGATTCAACCAGTAAAGCTGAGAGAGTTCTCTTTTATCCATAATGGTCAGTCCTCCAAGCGATCAAGTATTTGTATAACTTCCTCGACACTTGTCACTTTGTAGGCTTTGCCCTTTGCATCATTGATTCTTTGTATTGTGATCTCCTGTAACTTAGTCAGCTTTCCCGATGGTGTCTTCACCTCAAATGCGACGAACCTACCATCAATACAGCAAATGATATCGGGAATACCGGCTGTGCCATACATACCGCCATGCTCCTTCCAGCAGAAGCAGTTTGGCACAGTCTTTAGATGTCTTAGAATTGCTATTACAATATTCTTCTCTGCCATAAATATCATGGAGTTTGAACCAGCAGAACCGGGAAAACCAACAAATTTTTACTCCTTATTGTATACTGCAAAACTACACCTATATATATCATTTTTTATGAATTACGTAAGAAATATAAAAAACCTGGTCATGTTGGTACAAGTCGCTAATTTGCAGGGTTTCAGAGTGCCTAGACCCGGTTCTGATCCGGTTACGCCGGTCTATTAAGCCGGTTTTTTTTACCCCTTTCCTCCTTCACAATATGAGATGCCTTCCCATGTCCTTCGTTTTGAGATTTTGTCTCTTCCTCTCTTAACGGTTTGATGGCTATGTTCGATTTCTTTGTTGAAGTTAGTCTGTGATAATGGTTTTAGTCCTGCGCTGTTACAGTATTCCTTGTATCTTGAAAAGAGCTCATCTCTCACCGCTACCCCGACATCCGATAGTTCACAGTATTCTTCGACGAAAGAAAGAACACTATTGTTCTCAACTCTGTATCGCTGCAGCTCAGCCTGGGTACGTTCGGTCTGGGTAAATTCATAGTTATTGCCGATTAGACGCTTGAGTCCCACTATCGCCCAAACCAGAATCCCGTCGCATTCCTCTGATAATTTTTCGCGCAGGTCAGGATCGCGCATGCTTTTTGGTACCGATTTATCAAATCTGATGATGATGAGACGTCTGTAAAAACCATCACTACGGTCGCCATAGTTTCTTGGAATTTCATTGCATGAAAAAAGTAGGCGGGCATAGGGACGAAAGGTAAACGGATCCTTGTTTTTCCTCTCGCCGGTAATATAATCTTCACCAGTTAAGGCTTTAAACATGCCATTATCATCAATACTCTTTGAAGGCAGATCGGCAAAGATATTGGCGAGCTTTCCAAATAGTTCTGCCTTATTAAAACGGTCTCCAAGGCTCTGCCACGGAATATTGCTGACATTTTCAGCCCCCAGTAGAATCTCCTGAGCAACGGAGAGTAGGGTAGACTTACCTGCATTAGGCGCACCAACAAAAACGAAGGATTTCTGTGCTTTGTTTACTGGAATGAGTAGATATCCAAAAATCTCTTGAAGTAAATATATTTCTTGCTCCGCAAGCACGCTGGTAAGAAAAGTTAAGAAGTTGGGGCATTCGGTGTCTTTGTGGTATGCTGCCATGAGCTGAACCGTCGAGTAGTATTTTGGTGTATGAGGCTTAAATCCATCGTCAAGAACGTTATACAACCCATTCTTAACATTAATGATAAAGGGATTACAGTTGATTTCCCTGACTGATTTTCTGATTAGCATCTTCCACTGACCTGCCACGTCACTGATAGCCATCATTCTTGCGTAGCGAGGAATCATGAACTCACGGGCTTTGGCTGCTGCCCACAGATCCTCAGTCGCATTATATACGCCATTTTCATATTTGAAGTAGCTACCCGCGCCATAGAAGGCATCAACACTCGCTGCCATATGTTCAGCAAGTAGCCCTGGAATGAATTTAACACTGCCTTGTTCAGTGATCTCATACCACTCTGGAAGTTCCTGCTCGTTTAGCGCTTTACGAGTTTCCTTGTTATTTGAGTATTTTTTATAGATCTCTCTATAAAGCAGCACCAGTGGTTTGACATCCGGTAGTTTCAGGCTGAAATATTCCTTTATTTCATACTTTATAAATATCTCAGCGATGACCGGTTCAACGTTATAGAGATATTCTTTGACGAACGCCTGTGCAGAATCGATATTGTCGATGGCAGCCTTCTTGAAAGCAATCCTCTGGAGTTGGTCCTTAAGTGCCTCAATTGATAAGGGCTTATAGCTCATGGCAGCAGGCGCTTTAAAACCACAACTGCCATCTTCCATCCTAGGACAAAAAAATCCTTTCTCTGCAATGGTTCTACAGGTCATGGGCTTAGTGCCACTTTCGAGGAAGTGCTGGATCTTGCCATTGGTTTCTTCTCGATTGTACTCAGGGTATTGCTGTGACAACTCGTGGATTAATTTTTCTCCACCTTCAAACACGGCGAGGTTAGTGATCATGGCATACCAGTCATGTTCTGGCAGTGACTCGGCATTTTCCCGGCAGTGCTTGATAAATTCGCATCCATCCTGGACTAATGTCAGTCCTCGCCGGGAACCATTAAGTCGCTGCGCGGAATCCATTCGAGGTTCATCTGGCATCTCGGGTAGCACTGCTTTGAGCTCTGCCTGAGTATATCGAATCTCAGGATTAAATTTAATGCATGCCACCATAACAGGGGAGCCCTTACAGTGATTAAATCCTGGGAGTCTCAGGACGCGGCTTTCATTTACGCAGGTTTTATCGCCTTCGAAATGAGCAGCAAGTTTTTTTTGAATCATTCGAAAATCTGACACGCTGGCATCTTTCATTAACCAGTAGGTATGAAGCGACTTTTGAGTCTTAACGATTAACGATGGTTCCAGTGGGAATGCTTCAATCTTTATCATTTGCTCTTCAAAAGATAAATCATCACACTCCATAAAATGAGCATTTATTCTTTTTATGTCGATGTCTTCATGGCCACCGAAATTAACCACGAAGTAGATGCCTCTATGCATTTCATTGTGTTTCTTAAGCGTTTCTCTGATCAAATCGATTTTTTCAAGTGACGCTTCAATTTTCGCACCCTTAAAGGTCCCTGACTTCCGGTCATCAAAAACCCTTAAACAGATCATTTCTCCAGGGTCAAAGAAGGGGCGCAGGAATTCTTCAAGTGGTATTTCAAGCGGCTTCACGCATCCTCCACCTCCGTGCAGTCGATGTTAAAGTGTCTAATAGTGATGCCGCGTTTAAGTGCTTTTGAAATCTCAATATTCATCCCAGGTGAAATATGATCTCCAAAATACCAAAGCTCTTTACACTTGGATAACAACACGAGCCCCATAAAAATGGCCAGTTTTCTCTGTTTTGGACAACTATCGTCCATAAACTGAGGGAAAAGAAGATGTGGTGCAATTGGAATGGTATTTTGGGATAGGGCAAATTGACAGTATCGCCTTGCCCGCATCAGATTTTCTTCAATATCCCCGGCGAAGGGTGAGCAGATAAATATGAGTGGCTTATAATTTTCTTTTTTCGTTTCCCTATCAATCGCTGATAACGCTTCATAAGCGGTAAGATCCAGATATCTTTCACTGTTATATTTACTGATGGTCATAGCTACCTCCATAAGAATTATTTTCATTTTTAAATGAGCTTAAAAGTCGATCTCCGCCCAGTCTTTCAGCTGGCCATAATCTGGTCCAAATGCTGAATCAGCAACAATTGGAACGTCAAAATCCACAAAGGGCCTTTCTTCCATACAGGCTTTAATAAAATCCACAGCCTCTTTTAGCTTTTCTTTTGGTAGTTCAAAGAGGAGTTCATCGTGGATCTGAAGTAGCGGTTTTAGCCACATTCTCTCGGGTAAACCATCAAGGATTCGATTCAGGGCTAGCTTTAAAATATCTGCTGCCGTTCCTTGAATAGGTGTATTAAGTGCGCATCTTTCTGCAAAGCTTTTCTTTCCCCAGTCGCTAGACGTAATATCTGGCAGATATCTTCTACGACCAAGATAGGTTTCGGTGTACTTTCTCAGGGCAGCCTTTTTCTTAACTTCTTCCTGCCAGGTTGATAGCGCCGCGTAGCCTATTTTCAGATTCGCAATGATCTCTTCACATTCTGAGAGTGTTGTGTTAAGCCCAGCTTTAAATTTGAGATTGCGATGCAGGCCCCTTGGAAAGAGACCATAGAATACTCCGAAGTTACAGTTCTTTGCTATGGCGCGTCGCTGTTTATAGTTCTCGTCTGTTTTATCTCTTGCCTGATCAAAGGGAATTCTGTAAATGACCGATGTCGTCTGAGCGTGAATATCTCCACCTGTCAGGTATGTGCTAAGCATCGCTTCATCCCGGCAGTAGAAAGCTCCTACGCGAAGTTCAATCTGGGAAAAGTCAAGAGATAGAAGTACGTTGCCTTCAGGTGCGATGATAAAATTACGTACCCCGATTGGATCGTTGTCTTGTCTTGGACAATTTCCAGTGATACAAACCTTGCCATTCCGGCGAACTACGATATAGCCGCTTGGTACACTGACGCAGTATACCTTGCCGAAGTAGGATAATTTTTCCCTTCGTATATTTGTGGTCAAACTATAATCTCGCTCAGTAACATCCAGCTGATAATTCGTTACAGAGTTTGGATTTGAGTTATGATACTCCCTAATGTTTGTCCTGCGACCTGTCAAAACATATAAAATCTGCATCCAGTCAGCATTTTGTTTAATTGAACTGCTGTACTGATTCCCTCGTGTAAAACAACCGTCCCAATGGACAATTTCCGATAGTATCCCTTTGACTGTTTGCCTGTCATAGTCTAATAGTTTTTCATTCCATGTTTTTTCGCTTCCAAGAAAGTCAATTAACCATGCTGAGGTTTGGCTTTTCAAAAGACGAATATGAACTCGCCCATCTGCCCTAACATAATCCGAGTGGGGTATTTCTAACTCGTGAACTGCCTGTATTAATCTGCGATATTTTCTGGCTTTTGAGAAGGTGAAATCAATTCCTGAATCATGATAATGACCATCTGCTTGAGTGGCGGCGAGAAGGATAATTTCCGCTGAAGTAAGTCTCATATCCCCAAAGTGATATTGACCTGCATGGAGCTGCTTGCTATCACTTCCATACTCACTAGCGGGGACAATAAAATATTGCCGATTTCTTCGATTTTGAAGTAGACATTGGTGGTCCGGCGTCATACATAAATCGATGTGCTGATTGGATAGCTGAACTAACTCTCCCGTAAATTCTTGTTCAATAATTGCCACGGGAGTTACAAATGTTATTTCGCCATTGTCCCACTGTGCAACCTCATCAGCATCGTTTAGTAAATTAAATGCCACAAATCCTCGCTTGGTTAAAATTTCCGTGTGATGGTCAAAACAGTTTTGGAAGTTGGGCTTTCTTGAAGCAAATCGTCCTGTTGCAGTTCCTAGTGGTAATAGGTCAGGATGAATCCTTTTTGTTGCGGTGTTAATGTGCTCAAGATAGCCATCGATATAAGTGCTCTTAAGCTTGCCCCATTTTCGGTACCCCTGAATTAGCTCAAATAGTCCTGCTAATTCTGGCTTATTGTCCCTACACCACTCTTCAAGTAAAATCATCGTTTCATCATCAGCTGCTTCTTGATGTTTCGCAGTGGTTTTCAGCACGGGTAGGCCAAGATCTTGATATAAATATTTCTTGAATGCTGATGTACTCGCATTTGAACCAATATGAACATCACCCGTAATGAAAGCGATATCTTCCCTGAGCTTTGATAAATGTGCTTCAGCTTCATTTTGTTTTTGCAGCATCAAGTCCTGGTCCATTAGAATACCGTTATATTTCATGAGCCCAACAAAGACAGACGTTGGTGACTCAACCTCTTCAACGATGGATCGGTGTTTGGGTAGATATCGGTCGAACCAGCCATTGAATAGGTGATATAACCTCAGGGTGTAATCAGAGTCAGCGCAGGCATAGCTGATGGTCTCGGGGTCCTGAGGATCAAGTTCGTCAAAGTGTTTGCCTTGGGTTACATCTTTAAAGCTAGGCATCTCAACGTCAAAAAGTTCAGGTACTAAAGTCTTTAGACCGCTATCGGAGAGTTTTCTAAACTCCATGCTGCTTTTGAGGGTGAGCTGCGAGGCGGCAATGGTGTCATAAACTGGCGACTGAATGACAATGTTTTTTGCATAGAGAAAACTGGACTCAAATGCAAGATTATGGGCCACCTTGATCACAAGTGGATTTTGAAAAACAGCATTTGTAAGATAATCGAGAATTACATCTTGATCCTCAACATTTTGACTACTGCGATGTGCGAGTGGAATATAGATCGCGTCGCCTTCAGTTTTTGAAAAACTGACACCAGTGATTGAAGACTTGTGAGGATCAAGGGCTGCTTTTTCAACATTTCGGTACCCATCGCGCGGTGAAGTTTCAATGTCAAATGCTATGATACTTGCACTCAACAGATAGGCTTTCAATTCATTAATTGTCACGATGCATCGATAAGACATACTTTCACTCCTATGGCCTAGCAGTAAGGGTAGAACTAGCTCCACCCTTACTCTAGGGCTTATTCTTATTTCAGTGGCTCTATGACTTCTCCCGTTTCTGTATCAATCATGATGTCTTCATCGTTCATTTCAGAATCATAGTCGAAAGGTTGACTATGAGCTTTGACCTGGCCTGAAAGAATGCTAATGAGGGCATATTCTTCATCCGTAAGATGACGATCAAAAGCAAACTGCGCCTGAGAATAGGCAATGCCGCTATTATTGGTAGCTTTCTTTAATGAAAACCGCGTCACGACAGCATTTGATTTTTTTCCTCGGCTGAGAAGTCTCTTCACATAGCGCGAAAATTCTTTGAGGGATCCGGTTGGCAGTGAAAGAAGCAGTGGAAAAATTTCTCCTTCCCTTAAAACATAGATCCTTCTTCGGTTCTTACAGGCTTTGCTGCCATTATCTCCAGTACCGAATTGATTATATGGACACTTAGCGCAGCTGCCTCCTGGAATTCCATTACCTGTGATCCCATCGAAGCTGCCGCAGTCAGGCGGGTTGTTACCACCGGTATATTTTGAAGCGTAATAAGCATGAATGGGATGGTGATAGAGAATCACAGCGGAAAATTCCTTAACTGCATCCGGTTCGCCTGGATCTTCACCAGGTACTTCAAAGACCGTGCTTCCAGCCGATGGTATTTTGATGCGCTCAAATCCAATATCAAGGCCATCAAGTTCTTCTGCGATGGCGCTACTTAAATTAAATTCTGCGAGTTTCATAAATCCTTTTTGATCCTCTGTTGTTGTGATGTCACTACTTTTCGTCATTTTAATAACCTCCATGAGTTTAGTTTTCTATGTCGCATTTGGTTTCATCGGCTTCTTAAGTCAAGCTATTTTGATGCTTTACGCACACCTACTGTGGTCTTTTCAAAGACATTGACGAGCCCATTAAGCCATTCTGGTAGTGCGTCATCATTTTCAGAGATCTGTTCTTTGACAAATGCGGATAAGCTATTGGCATTTACGGTTTCATACACTAAATCGCCAAAGCCCGTGTCCTTAAGTGCTTTATACAAATCCTCTTTTTTACCTGAAGTCGCCGATGCTCTTGTCGTTGTTGTCAGACAAAACATGGTCCCAGAGCGTGTGAAGTTCTGCGTTTCCGTGTTCATCATTATTTCTGACAGCTCAAAATCTACACGTTCAATTTCTGCAGTTAAATCTTTAAGGTGCTGGTCGGCTTCTTTTTTTTCATCACGTAGAGATTTTAGCCGGTCCGCCAGTTCAAATAATTTTTCACTTGCCAATTGGTTCTCCTCCCTCAACTCCAAATGGATTCATGCCTTTGTGGTAATCATCAATGAGCATTTTAGCTAGCCCTACTTTTTTTCTTAATGCCATAAGGACTTTTTCATCGATGGTGCCCTTGGCAATGAGATAAAGATAGGTACATGGATACTTCTGGCCAGCTCGGTGAATCCGAGCTTTCGCTTGTTCAAAATTGGACATGGAATAGTCTAGGGAATAAAACACCATGGTGCTCGCTGCTGTAAGGGTAATGCCAAGACCTGCTGTGGCGATCTGGCCTACAAAGATTTGAACCTCAGGATCTGACTGAAAGCGGCTAACCTCACCAGCGCGGTCTTTGATGCTGCCCTTTACTAAGGCGAACTTGATCCCTTTTTTATCAAGCAGGTTGCATATGGCATCAATTTCAGGTATAAAGCGCGCAATGATGACCAGCTTTTGACCCTCTTGCAGCACCCCATCAATGATGTCTTCTAACACCGTTAACTTAGCACTACTTACCTTATGAACTTTTGAATCTTCGTCGGTCCCAATAAATCCCCCGGTTAATTGAGAGAGTCTGAGAAGCTTGGTCAAAATGTTAGTTACTGTAATTTCTGAGTTCTCTAAACTTGCATAGCTGTCCTGGATGAGGGTCCTATACATCCTTTCTGCTGCAGGCTCCAGTTCAACTTTACGAATTACATCAGTCATTTCAGGTAGGTCAAGGCACTCGGCTTTTGTGACGCGGTATGCGATACTGTGAAGTTTTTGAGTAAACTCCGTCTCCATTGATGCTTTTAGCACAGGTGTATAATTTCCGTAGCCGACCATGTCGAAGTAGCGATTTCTAAAGGTATAAAAGCTTTGACCGAAAACAGTCGGATTTAGGAATTTGTACTGACTAAATACATCAATTGCCTTATTCGTGATGATCGTTCCTGTAAGCAGAAGACGATACCTGGCTTTTAGTCCTAAGCGATGCATCGTTTTAGATGCTGAGATATTATGCGTTTTAATCTTATGACCTTCATCGGCGATGATCAGATCTGCGTTCCAGGCAAGGAGTTCTTTTTCCATTCGCCACGCTGATTCATAATTGATAACGGCCACCTGCAGTTTGTCTCTTTGAAACGCCTTCAGAGTTTCAGTTTTTTTAGTGATCGTTCCAGTAAGAACAAATAGTTCAAAATCAACCTTTGCGAATTTTTCAAATTCCTCTTTCCAGACACCCAATATAGAAAGTGGCGCTACGATGAGAACTCGATTAATCTTTCCTTCTTGATAAAGCGTGCCTGCAACGGCAATGGCTGTGAGGCTTTTTCCAGTCCCCATCTCTATTCCATCAAAAGCGCAACGCCTTTTGACAAAGCCGTTTCTTTTGACATTCTTTATCACCTCACTCTTTTGACCTTTGGCGCTTAACTACTGTGCCGTATAAATGGTGTTGTTTCAGAATCAAATATTTTGATTGATGTGTTCGAGGTTCTGCTTTAGCTTAGAGTCCTCTTGTTTATCGCCCACGCTCAGTCCAAACTGTTTGCATATAAATTTATAGGCCTCAGTCTGATGATGATAAGGTTTTACTTTTATGGGCAGGGGGATCGTGGACGATATTTCATTTTTAGTCACTTTTATCATCCTCGTCGCTGTGCTTTTTGGTTGTCATCCGCCTGACTTTTTCTTCCTGAACAAGTAACATAAGCCTGTTTTTCTTTCCAAATAGCCCATTCGCTATCTTTTTAATTAGGGGGACTGACTTCTCCTTAATAACGCATCTTTCCACGACCCCCTTTCTTACTTGGATTTTTATTTCGTGTTTCATATCACCACCACTTTCTGAAGAGCAGTTTAGTTTTTATCTCTTCATAGGTAGCTCACGGCAGAGTTAAATCCGCAGGGGGCTATTTCAAATTTTCTTTGATTTTTTTATAAATGCGCTTGAGGCGATCTCGTATTGAGCTTTCACCAACGCCTTCTTCATTTGCGATACTCACAAGTGATCGGTTTTCGAAATACACTTTGATGATTAATGATTTCTGCTGGGGCATTAGCTGGTCAATGGCATCATAGAGTGATTGGTACGTGTCATTTTGGATATATTCAGCTTCAAGGTCTTCCTCTGACGCAAACAGGTTCCCATCAAGGTTAAAGGCTTCAAATGATGCATGACGACGGGTTTCTTTCTGATAGAGGTTGCGTTCCATTCGGTCAAACTCAAGTAAAATGTCAAAGTCATCATGATCAACCTGAATTGTGATGGTCTCTGTGTTAAAGCGATATTCGTATTTCACGCTTGTCTGACTTTCGTATGCTTCGAAATTCTGTCTGAGATTTTCAAGGTCAAGAGGCTTTTCAGAGCTAACACTTTTTTCATTTTCTAAGCGTTTTTGACGATCTGGTTTGGTAAAGCTCTTTCTTATTAACTTCTGGCTTTCTTGAGGACACATATTGAAACCCCTTTCTCATGCGAGAAAAGGGCATCAAAATGAGCCTAAAAACTCGCCGTTTTTTTTTAAACGGCAGTCTTTCGGCTTAAATGAAGATCACGGGCTTTAATATGAAATTGCTGAAAACAAAAAAGCCGGACAAAAGCTAATAAAGTCAGCTCTTGTCCGGCCATTTGGTAGCTCTTTTTTCAGGCTCCGTTGCTCGGTACATCAGATGTAAAGTTGTAAGTTATTGTGTAGCTATTTTGCGTCAGACCGTTCTCTTGAGACGGCAACCTCAATTTTTCCATCTACGATTTGTATAATATTAAGTGTGCCGCAATGAGGACATTTGATTTCAATAAAGGATTCTATAACTTTTCTTGGATCAAGGTCAAATAATCGCTTTTTGTCATGTGCACATTTAACTTGCAGCCTCATTTTAAGCAGCTCCTTTTCCATGGCGATCATCTCTTTCAAATTATTTCACAAGCATTTTTGAGAAACTTCTTAGCTATTCTTGAAACAGAACACATGTTCTGATATTATGATTATATCCTACAACATTAGCTTTTCGTTTGTCAATACTTTCTTAAATATAATTTGCTATTTGTCAAATGTAGCGGTATAATTAGTTTGTAATGAAGAGAAATACTCACACTGTGTTCATAGATAGTTTGTGATGGAGGTGAAAAACTTGAATTTGGGCGAATTCATTAAATCGCTAAGAAAATCAAATGGGATCTCACAAGTTGAACTAGCACAGATGAGCGGCGTCAGCAACTCTGAACTTTCTAGAATCGAAAGTGGCCAGCGTCAAAATCCGTCACCTCATATATTAAGAGCAATCGCACCGCATCTTGGCATTACCATGGAAGAACTGATGTCAGCGGCAGGATATACGACTGAAGTCATACATCGGGGTAATTTTGATGATATCGTCCATAAAGACGAATCTGGTAATATTATAGATTCTTACCGAAGAAAAATTGATAAGATTCTATCCAAAGATGAAGACCTCATCAACGTCCTAGCTAGAGCGGTAAATAAAAGTACACCTCAAGATATTGAGACCATCAAGAAGCTACTTGAAGGCTTTACAAAAGGTGGCCTCAGCGGGCAAGAAAAGGGCCTCCTTAGAAATCTCATAGATACTTTAGGCAAAAAATAAAAAAAAGCCATCTTTACGGCATTATAAATTAGGAGTATATTAAAGACATGATAGAACGTTTGTTCTGTGTGTCTTTTTTGTTTTGGGGAGGTGAGATGTTGAAAACTCAGGATTTGTACAAAATTAAGCCTCATCGTGAACCCTTGATTGATCGTGCGGTCAGAACATTTAGAAGTGATTTTAATCTGATAAATCCTATCGTTGACTGTGTTGAGATAGCAAAGTATATCAATCGAAACCCTGATCGCTTCAACATCCGGATCCAGTCTTCCTCTGAACTAAGTTCTAATCATTTAGCCAATACCATTTATATCCAAGAATTCGATTTATACTATGTCATCGTCAATCGATCTCAACTCTTTGATGAAAGCGGCCGGGCAAGATATCATTTTGAAAAATCTTCAGATCGTGTTCTTAACTTTACTCTAGCTCATGAATTTGGCCACATCTATCTTGAACATGCGTATATCCCTAACTCAGATAAAAGTCTTATTGTTAACCAAGAAGAGGATTTGGAAGCTGACGAGTTTGCCGGACGCCTGCTGATGCCGGAGAGATCACTCAAGAGTGCTAACTTTAGCGACTTAGACCTGGTCGCTAGGACATTTAATGTGTCCCTGAGTGCCTTAGATGTCAGACTTACTCATTTAAATGTTTTGGAGCTTAAAGAATCTGGCAAATTCCCGACTTGCGAGAAGTGCGGAAATACAACGTTAATGCCGACCGACAATTACTGCTCAATTTGCGCTTCGGCGCTTAGTTCTACAAAAGGGGTTCTCACTATGAACTATGATGATGGAATCATCCTTGATGAAAATGGTCAGCTAACAATTTGTCCAAGATGCTCAAATAGTCATTTTGAAGCAGGGGACGCCTATTGTTCGATCTGTGGGATGCCTCTCAAAAATAGATGCACGAGTGATAACTGTAGTGTAAGTGTTATTCATAATAGCAGTGCTAGGCAGTGTTCATCCTGCGGATCCCCAACCACTATTCTCATCAGTGGCATGATCGAGCCTTGGGAGCAGGCTAGAAATGCACAGTTTAGTCTTATCTCGGTTGAAGATGAAACCCTTGGACCTAGAGAAATTAAATACATTTCCAGTGATGACTGGATTGATTTTGTGACGATAATGATTCTATCCCAGAAAAAGGCGCTTGCAATGATACTGCTTCACGCTACTGCTAGATATAGTGATGGTAAGTTGCTGATTATTTTCAGAAAGAGTGAGGATAAGTTCAGGTTTCTCGCGCGAAAGAGTCATATGAATATTGTCATTGAAGCTTTTTCTGAGTTCTTTGATTTGCCACTTAGTAAGATCAATTCAGCCTCATATGAAGAATTCCAACCGACATTATTTTTTGAGTAGGAGGTGCCTCGTGAATCGGCTTCAACTTATGTATCTTGAAAAGCTGCGTTTAGCTTTAAAGAATGATGCTCACGGCGAAGAAATGGTCTACATACTGGGTAGAATGAGAGAGGACCTGAGCGGAGCGGAATTTCAAATGGTGATTTCTACATTTCAGAATAGTTGGTGATTTCAATATAGTAAGAAATGTAAATGTGCTACTAAAAAAGTTTGCTGAGATCAGACTCAGATTATTTTTACGAAGATTACTCCACAGATACAACTACAGGAAATGAATATTGTGGATCATATGAAAGTAAACTTAATAAGCAATCACGATTTAACCAGAGTTCCATGGGGTTCCTATTTTTTTTATTTGGGGGAAGAATTATGAGTATAATAACTGTCTTGGCAACAAAAAAGTATGTTTCTATTATGGCAGACGGGCGAGTTACCGGTGATGATGGAAGTATAAATACAGAGGACTATCCCAAATTACTTAGCCTAAGCGCGAATACTTTTATTGCATTTACAGGAAGAGTAGAATATTTCGAAGCTCTTTTATCTGCTTGTAATTTTGATGCGTCTAGAGATTATCATGATATTGCTTCACATGCATACAATAAATTTCTTGAGATGCAATTTGATACTAAAAATCTGATAATAGTAATTGGAGGGAAATGCCTAAATAATGAAATAGGGTATATTTATTTCAGTAATATTGGTCATCAATTTACACATGTCAAACCTGAAAAAGATGACGAAATAAATCACTTATTACTACTAAAGTCTGAATATGGTGCAAAAGCCTTACTTGATGGACTACTTAATTCTATTGGGTTCGATACCATAGATAAAGCTTTTTTTATTCAGCACAATATTCATGATTTCCAAGCAAGTTTAGATAACACAATAAATAGTAGAAAGTATAGTATGAGAATACTGGTGTAGCCTTTTATTACAAAATATAAACCTAACTGCGTATAACAATATTTTCTCTTTTTGAGCGTACTAACGTGGCTTTGCTACCAAACAATCTCCCCTGGATGAGATATCCCGCATCTTTGGCAATATGAGACAGGATCTAACGGTGACAAATTTAAATGGGTTGTCACAGCACTTCAAAATAGACAATAATAGGGGTAGATTAAGTTGAAGATTGATTTTATTGACTACCCATACGCATTCACTAATGATGGTAGACGTATTGATGTCAGAGAAATTGAAGGGCATCCCTATGTTAGTGTGGTACTTGAACTGGTGGATGAGAGGTATCGTGTAAAGGGAATATCTGAGGATTCAGAGTGTGTTGGTGGGGCTTGTCCGATAAAGTGAATTAACTAAATATTTTGCGTCCATAGAAATTCAGATTGAGCTAATTCAATGCTCTTTGATATTTTATTCTGATAATGTTGAATTTGATTAATGGTAGACCATATTGCTGTCGCAATACTAAAATATGTACTATTGTAAAGATAGTTAGATAGTAAATAACATTTTGTTTGATAGATGGACTAATAGGTTTGCGTTTTATCATTTTTTATAATATGAAGATAATATACAATTTATTTTCTTTTGGAATAAATGTCTTTTTGTAGTTATCATTCGATAATATATGAAAATAAATCTTGCGAATGTTAGGATTTTAGATTGTTTGCATTGAATCAAAATGTTACGCTAAAGCCAGATTTTATAATTTTTTTAAGTTGATTCAGCTTATTTGATAAGGTGAAAATAATGGGACTTAGTTACAAAAGACTCTGAAAACTCTTATTTGATAAAAAATATGAAGAAAAAAGATCTTCAAAAAAATGCTGGAATTAGTTCTGTGGTGATTACAAAAATTGGTAAGAGCAAGCATGTCAACACCAAGATTTTGCAGAAAATTTGCATAGATTTGGATTATACTATTTCAGATATTCTTGAAATAATACCTGAGAATCAGTCGAAGGAAAGAAAATTAACGTAATTAACTATGATTAATGAACGGAGTTAAACATATGACCAGTTTTTTAGGGATAAACACATTACAATACATGGGCTCAAAATCGCGTATTCTAAACGAAGTATGTACACCTATAGTTGAAAATAAAAACATTGAAACGGTGGTCGATTTATTTGCTGGAACAGGTACAATTGGCTATGCGCTCAAACCTCATTTTTCAGTAATTAGCAACGATTTGGAATATTATTCGTATATATTGAATGAGGGAATATTAAATGGATGTATGCTTCCAATTACAAAATTTGAAGAAGTACTAGACTCAATTAGATCTCAAGCAAACGTAATTAAGGATCTTTGTCAAGATGCAATAATGGCTGAAGAGCAATTTTTTGATCGGCCTGTTACGGAAGAGGCTATTAGAGAATATCAATTTTTTTGTAATGACACACCTTCTGTGATTTCTCGTGCAAGTCATAATCCGATTTTTAATGGTCTATCATCATTGATTACGAAGGTGGTCCCTGGACAGGGTGAACAGATGTTAGAAGTCCCTGCGCTTTTTATAACTTATTATGCTAACGCATATTTTGGTATAAAACAATGCTGTGAAATTGATGCAATTAGAGGTTGCATCGAATTAGTTGAGGATAAAAGAGTACAAAATGTCCTTTTAACTGCATTGATGTCGGCTATGAGTAATACTGCATCTACTACCACGCATTTTGCTCAATTTCTTAAAATTAATGGAAATAATTCGTATAGAAATATAATTGAAAAACGTAGTACATCAATAATTGAATTATTTTCTCAATTTATTTATGATTTTAATTCTAAGGGATTATTAAGCTGTAAAACTCCTGGTGTAGATTGTTATAACATAGATTATCTTGAGTTGCTGCATAGCATACCACTTGATGAGACAACAATGGTATATGCTGATCCACCATATTTCAAAGAACACTATTCGCGGTACTATCATATACTTAACACATTATGTAAATATGATTACCCGAAAATAACTAATAATCCTCAAACTAAAGACTATTCGATAGGACGTTATAGAGAGGATAGGAATGTTTCTGATTTTGGTAAGAGAAAAACTGCGCTCTCAGCGTTTACGGAAATGATAAAAGTATGTGCACAAAATAAAGCTTGGCTTACAATCAGCTATTCATCTAATTCAATCGTTGAAATTGATGATATTCTCGAAGTTATGAATGAGCATTACATTGTTAACACGATAAATATTCCTCTTAAACATTCAAAACAGGGTAGAGCATCGACCTCCAACGTTCACGAGTATCTTTTTACAGGTAAACCAATAAATGCTCGAAAAGTTGTAGGGCAGAAGCAGGTCTTCAGACTTTTGGAAACATTATCCAAAACAAAGCCAGAGACAGATAATCCTGCAGGATTAATGCATAATTATATGGCTAGAAAGCCATATAATATTGTTAGAGAAATTATATGGAAGTTGTGTCCTGAAAATGGTGTCGTTTATGATCCAATGATGGGGTCTGGAACAACACTTATTGAGGCAAGCAAGTTAAAAATAAGAGCAGTTGGTACAGATATCAATCCACTAGCATATAATATTGCTAATACATCACTCTCATCATGGGACTTACCGAGAATTAAATCACTTATAGATGATTTCGTTGAATCTGTATCGGATAAATGCACCTCTTTTTATTACTTTGAAGAAGAAGGAGAAACTCGAATTATTGAGAGATGCCACTTTAATAAAGTGGAAGGGATGAATGAATTGATCCCTACTTCATATTGGTATAAAACAATGATAAATGGTAAATTATCTGCAAGAAAAAAATCAGATGTATCAGATGCTTTTACAGAACAATATTTACAATATAAAAACCGAATAGTAAATAACCTTGTTGATGTATCTCTAATCCCAAATTCACGCATTGCTATAGGTCGGAATGATACAGTTTATATGTATTTCTGTTACCGAAATTTGATTGTACTTGATATTATCATTGGAGAGTTAAAAAGACGTAAGAAGCAGTATGGTTATCAAGTACTTGAGTTGATAGTTTCCTCTTCAATCAATTTAATCAAGCTCTCTGATAAGAAAGCTTCTAGTCAAATGCCGTATTGGATACCCAAAATTAACGTTACATCTAGAAATGCAATAAAAATATTACGACAAAAAAAGGATGCAATTTACAGTGGGTTAATGTTTTTGGATTCTGCATGTCAAACCAAAAAAGTGAAAAAATTTACAGATCTTGTTGAATTACCTGGTGTATTAGTCGCTGAATCCCCAGCACAAAAAATCTCGTATTCAAAGTTACCTAAGCAATCTGTTGATCTTGTTTTAACTGATCCACCATATACAGATCAAGTACCATATATGGAATATAGTCAATTATGGAGCCACATTTTGGGATGGAGCAATAAGGCAACAACGAAATTAATTAACGAACTTGTAGTTTCTGATGCGCCGAGCAGAAATAAAGATATTGGTGATTTTAATACCATATTCAGTAGTATCATAAAGCGAACATCAATATCAGTCAAAGAAGGCGGGTACTTTGTTATGTTTTATCATAGCTTTGATCTAAAGTCATGGAGCAGTATTCTTGACTTAATGGGTCATTATGGATTTGCTTACCAAGGACAAGCTCCAATTGCTGCGCCAAGGAAATCGTTTAAAACAGTAATGTCACCTAAGAGCACTCTCAACGGCAATTATGTTGTTGTATTTCGAAAACGTACACAACACCACTTAATTTTTGAAGGTTCAATTTTTGACGCAGAAAAAGCAGCGATTGAATGCGCTAGAAAGATTATATCATCAAAAAAAATGACAACATCTCAAGATTTATATGATCACGGTATGCTAATGGATGCTGTTGAAAAAGGCTATCTTGGATTGCTTGCTGGAAAATATCGTTCCTTTCTTGATATCATATCCTCAGTTTTTGAATATAAAAATGGTTACTGGAGGGAAAAATAATGTATTGGTTGTTGGATTATGAGAAACAAGAGGAAGTGAGGCAGACGATAATAAGTCTTCAATCAGCATTACCAGCAGTAAATCAGAAAAATCAAAAAGAGCAAACATTTCCGTTTATAGGAAGAAAAGATAGAAATATTGCTCGAATTATTATTGAAAATTTGTCAGAATACAAAGGTGTGGTTTGTGATCCATTTTCGGGTTCGGGCACATTTGCTTATGCTGCGCTTGATGCAGGTAGAAATGTGAAAATTAATGAGTGGGAACCGTATGCGTTTCGCTTGTCCACATCGCCATTCCGTGAGTTACCTAAAATCGATAAAATTTTTAAGGAAATGACTAGATTTTCTGAAACAGTTGAACCAATTATGAATGAAATTTATAAAACACGCTGCCCAGCTTGTGGCAGGGAATTCATGTTTGAAGGTTTATTTTTTGATCGTGATCCAGAAGAGTATTTCCAGCCAACTTATCATGAGCGCATGGGGCCTAATACTGAGAATATAATATTCAGAGGAAAGTATAAATGCGCTTGCGGGGTAAAAGAAAAATTCTTTGACAGTTTTGATCTCGCGGTTAAAACAAAAGTCGATACTATAGTTGTTGATTTTCCAAATGCTGAAATAATCGAAAATTCAAGATTAAATTTCACAGCTCCTGATTTCATTATCTTCGAAAATTTATTCTCTCATCGCCAACGTGTTGCGTTGGTTACAATCAGAGATGCAATTCAATTACTAGATGAAGAGGTAAAACCATTTTTTGAAGATACTTTTTTATCAATAATTCATCTTGGAAAATATCATGATTATCGCAGTAAAAGTCAAGATAATCATTGTCCGCCAAACAGGTTAAAGGAACCGAATCTCTATTTTAGCTATATAGAGAAACTTAAAAGCAGATTGTCTTATATTTTAAACCAAAAGCATGATAATAATAAAGTGGAATTATCCTGTAAAGATTTTCGTGACTTTTTAAACACAATAGGATCGAAGGAAATAGATCTGGTTTTAACTGATCCGCCTTATGGTGACAGTGCTCAATATTTTGAGCATGCTCAAAGAGTGCACCCATTTATGAATTTTTCTTTAATAAATGATAGAGAGCGATTAATAAAAGAGGTAGTACGAAGTAACGCTCCAATACGAATAGATAAAGCAACAAAATCTCAATTTCTTATAGACATTGAAACTTTATTCCGCGAATGTTCCCGTGTAATTAAGACACATGGATATTTGGTTTTGTATTTTCGACCAGAGCAAAGTGATTGGATAAGTGATCTTAACAAGCTTAAACATTTTGCGAGAAAAAATTCACTTGAACCTTTGGTATCACAACCATTAAATAATATTGATCCATCAATGAGGATGCTATCATCTGCAGCTTGGACTTTCTCGAAAGATATTTGTTTTATTTTTTTGAAGCTTGCAGATAAAGAATGCCGTTGGTATGAGGGCGACATAGATGTTGATGAGTTAGTTTATCGATCTGCGCTATCTGCATCAGATAACGTTGGCCAACCCTTTGTATTTGAACGGTTTAATCAAGAGTTTAGAAATAAGGCGATTTCAGCGGGAATGACTAAGTTACTTGGTCCATCCTATCAGAAAAAAATTGAGGATACTCTTACTAGATTTTGCGTTAAAGATTATGCCCAATATCGATTACTTGATTTATCACCATATAGTCGCTTGAATAGTGATATGGATGCAGAAGTACGTCTTCGTGAATTTGTACCAATTGTAATTGAGGAATTATGTGCAGAGGGTAAAGGCTTTACATTTGAAGACTATATAATTCATTTGGCATCATTCATGGATAATGGCAGCAAAAAAATAATTGATGCTCTTCATCGTGCAAATAGGCTTGTTCCAGATTTGCTTTTGCAATATGCTGAAGTGGATGAAGAACAAAACAAATTTTTTGCAAAAGACATAAGTGAAATTTTAATTGATCCAGGACGTATTGCCATTCGGACAATGGATCCATCAGATTTTGAAAAACTTATTGCCGATTTTTTTAGAAAACGCGGTTATTTAAAAGCTAATGTTATAGGTTGCTCGTGTGATAGAGGTGTCGACGTGTTATCTACTAATGCCGAAGGTGAGCTCGAACTTATCCAATGTAAGCGGTATCGAAAAGGAAATAATATTGGTTCCACGCCTATACAGAGAGTGGATAGCTATATGCGAAGCCGAGGAGCAAAAAAAGCTTGGGTAATTACTACTTCTGATTTTACATCCGAAGGCTACGACGAAGCTCGAATAACAGGAGTTAAAACAATTAATGGCGATGATTTGATTCGCTCATTGGAAATCTATTATCCTGGAAAGTATTGTTTATAGAAATCGTGTTTAAATAATAGTCAGGCGAATGTGATAACTATTAACGTAGATGGTGATACATATAATTTTTAAGTAAGAGTCTGCTAATATTGTATGTAAAATAATGATATCGAAAATACTTGGGATGCAAACGATTTTATGGAATAAAATGCTAAATAATGTCATAAGAAATGAACTTAATCACTGGAATCACCCTAAAATCAATTGTTCAACGATTGGTTCTAATGTTCAACGATTGCTCTGAAAATGCACCCCACGGCTCAAATGTTCAACGATTTAAATTTATGTAAATTACACTAAAATAGGTTTATTAAGCCATATATGGCATTATAATGCAATAATAATGAAACAAGCGTTCTTGCGAGAAACCCCGCAGGCCGCTTGTTTCAAAGGTTTGAGGGCAAAATAAAAACACCTACCGATATGTAAATCATATCAATAGGTGTTTACGGATGTGGTGGAGGTAAGGGGATTTGAACCCCTGACTTTCACGCTGCCAGCGTGACACTCTCCCGCTGAGTTATACCCCCAAGTCTGCCTAAAACTTATTTTACCAAGATCACAGGATCTGTCAACGGGTATTTTCAAATGCTTTAAGATTTTTTGACCTTTTTTTCAAAAACCGTTTTCCATCTCAGTAGATTTGTCACAGCCTCAAACTCAGCGTATAATGGTGCTAAGTGATTATTAGCAGATTCTGACCTTCGACAAGCAGAAATGAATCACCGCAAAAATAAGGAGGCGAGCCCATGGAAGTTCAAAAAAATTCCGCCCAGTCGACAAAATATAATAACAGTCGCCACGTCAAGAGACGAACCTCAAGTCCACTGATACCAACACTTCTAATTTTGCTGATCGCTCTGGCCATGACGGTGACGGGCTGTCAAAAACCTGAGACGCCTGCTGAACCGGTTGAGCCTTTGCCGCCGGTGGTGGTTGAGGAACCATCGGCGGAAGGAGTTGCTGAAGTGCCGGAAGCTCAGCTGATCCATGATCCTAAAGACAACCCTCAATTTGGATATGGCGACGAGCAGGGGATTTTTGCTTTGATGCTGAGCGATCCGAAAACCCTGAGTCCCGAGGCGTACACGAGCCTGACGCTGCCGGGTGGCGCAGTGACGGAGATCAAGTACGAGGGCATTCAACCGCCGGGTCCCAACGACACCGTCATGGATATCTCCTCCAACTTCAAGCAGCGCTACGGCGCGGTTTATAGGCTAGCTAACGGTAAGATTCCGGAAAATGACAGCGTCACCCTGATGACGGCACCCTTTGTGGCCAACAGAACCTTCCACAAGTTGACTAAAGTGGGAATGCCAAGTGCGGACCAGGCACTTCTAAAAAAGATTGAAGCTGAAAAAAAGATGGTCATGAAGCACTTCTGGCATCTGTATGACGCAGAAAATGGCGCCGGGATTTATCTGGCTCAGTTCGAACCACAAGCGGATCAGGCCTTGCTGACGCTGGTGCTGCGGGATCCAGAGGACGCTCTCTGGTATGCTTATTTTCCTGCGAATTACGTCAAGGAGCTGGATCTCTACAGCTGGCGAGTAGATGACGGCGGCGAAGTCCACCCTGAGAATTTCATAGTCGGGTGGCTGGCGGATTTTGGTTCAACACCGGAGCTCGCGCTTTATTGGCGCGGCGCGGAAGGTGAGGTTCTGTACTGGTTCCGCGGGGACAACGGGGGGCTTATCAAGAACCTGGAAGGGTACAGATACTGGGGCGCCTACTGAAGCGTCTGAAAAGCTTCGCCCAGCGTTGTTGCTTCGCCCTGCGCAGCTTTCGCGTCGGAGTGCTTGCTCACCTATAAGAAAATAACCCTGAAATGAGGGATGACCATGGAAAAACTCAACCGCAGCTTTATCAACGAAAGCGAGCATCAAGGTGAGGTCTATTACAGAGGCTACCATAATGGCCAGTGGCGCCTGCTCCCGGAGGACGCGCCACTGGATGATGTCAACTGGATCGATGTTCGAGGTCAGATATCGGAGCATGATTGGTCGTCCATCGCGGCCCAGCTGGGGCTGCAGTTGGATGTCCTGCTTGACAAGGTCGAGAGTGGCCAGCATTCTCAGTACTTCTTTGACCACCAGAGCGAGGGGATCATTGCCCGGGTGCTGATGCTGGATGAGCCTAAGTTCAGTGGTGTGGATGAGCCCGTAGATGAGACTGACTTGGCTGAACGGCTAAAAAAAGCCAAAATGCATCTCTCCACCGGCCAGCTGACGCTGATTCAAACCAAGGAAGCCATCCTGACCATGACGGACAACGCGGATGCCTTGGTGAACCACGTGCTCAAGCGTTACCGCGAAGCGGATGAAACCATGGACCCGGAATACTTCGTCTATTTATTGCTGGACAGCATCATTGATGAGTATTATCATGTCATGATGGAGATGGAAGCGCGCTACGAGCTCCTCGAGGAAATGATTTTGACAAGTCGCATGACTGACCGCCTCAGCGACCTGCACTACTTCAGGAAGACGCTGTTCACCGTCAGAAATGCGGCCAACAACCTCCACGACGCCCTCGAAAACCGGATGATGGACCGTCAGGAATCCCAGTCGGTCTATATGCGCGAGCTCTATGAGCACCTGAGGAGCCTCGAGGACTACGCCCTTTATTTTCGCGAAGGGATCACCAGCTTGATCGAAATTATGCTGACCATGAACGACAATCGGCTCAATGAAATAATGGCCACCCTGACCGTCTTTGCGACAATTTTTATCCCGCTCACGTTTTTGACCGGGGTCTACGGAATGAACTTTGAGTTTATGCCCGAACTGAAGATGCCTTATGCCTATCCGGTGTTTTGGCTGATTACCATCGCCCTCACCGTCTATATGATTCGTTACTTTAAAAGGAGAACCTGGCTTTGATTCCATACCACAAGGACTTTCAAGAAAAAAATCCAAAAACCAGTTTTAGCCGATGGTCACCCAACCCCCAACACCGCCTCCTTTTACTGCTTGTGCTGGTCGTCACCATCGGGCTGATTCTTTTTGGCTGCGGTCAAAGTGGGGTGGCAGAGAAAGGGGTGACCGAAGTTACCGTTGAGGCGGCTTCAGGATCAGCCGAAGTGGAAGCTTCATCGGCCCCCGTACCTTTAGAACTTAAACCAGAAACTAAACCCAGCCAGGTCATTGAAGATATGGCCATCCAAGTCTTCGCCATTGAGGCATCGCTGGGAGAAAACTATTACCAGCATGTCAAGGTCGACCTCAATGAGGATGGAAACCCCGAATGTGAATGCTAAGATAAAAGTGTACCAAAACAGCTTCCAGTGATGGAAAAAAAGTAGACCACTTCATCAAAACTTCTTGTAGACTTAGTCTAGTTTGAACATGTTTACAGGAGGATCTGAAAGGAT
>Ga0302240_1000279_pt1 | contig 56900 bp, 49 predicted proteins | sample AAG_UR_His_MG_FD_193538 | JGI IMG/M metagenome (GOLD analysis project Ga0302240, IMG submission 193538) | Enriched activated sludge microbial communities from anaerobic digester in WTTP, New Holstein, Wisconsin, United States - AAG_UR_His | ecosystem: Engineered > Bioreactor > Anaerobic >... | reverse complement strand
TTTTGAAGAAAATTGGTGTTGTGGTGACTCAATTATACTTCAAAATGGGGGTACCACTATATTTTTTGTGCAACTAAGTGTTTGCAATGCTTTCAAAGAGTTTTTATATAAACTATTTAACAATACGGAAAATACACTGGAGGTTTAAAATGAAAAAAATCATTTCATTAGAAGATGCGGTCTCCAAAATCAAAGACGGCATGAGTGTTATGTGTGGAGGATTCCTTGGAACCGGTGCACCTGAAGCGATCATTGATGAAATCATTCGTCAGGACATCAAAGATTTGACACTCATAATAAATGATACAAGTTTTATCAATATCGGAGGCGGAAAGTTAATTAATCACAAACTTGTCAAAAAAGTAATTACTTCTCACATTGGAACAAATCCTCAGTCCGGATTACAAATGAATGCTGAAGAACTCGAGGTTGTTTTGGTTCCACAAGGTACGCTCGCTGAACAAATACGGGCTGCCGGAGCAGGGTTGGGCGGCGTTCTTACACCCGTTGGGCTTGGTACACTTGTTGAAAACGGCAAGCAAAAAATCTTTCTCAATGATAAAGAGTATCTGATCGAGCTTCCTATTAAAGCGGACGTTGCTATTATTAAGGGATACAAAATAGATCATATGGGAAATATACTCTATAACAACAGCGCTAGAAACATGAATCCGCTTATGGCAACTGCCGCAGACTTAGTCATCGCTGAAGCAGATCACATTGTTGAGGTTGGTTCAATTGATCCTAACCACATCGTCACGCCAGGATTATTTGTAGATTACATAGTGAACGGAGGTCAAATCAATGAGTGATATCCGCGCAATTATAGCAAAACGCGTTGCGAAAGAGTTCAAGGACGGTGATATAGTCAATCTGGGAATAGGTCTTCCAATATTGGTCGCAAACTATATTCCCGAAGGTATCGATATATCTTTCCAGTGCGAGAATGGTTACATAAGAATGGGACCAGAGCCAAAGCCAGGTGAAGAAATAAAAGATCTCGTAAATGCCGGGGCTGTCCCAGCCACGATTCTGGATGGTGCTGCGTTTTTTGACAGTGCCATGTCATTTGCGATTATTCGCGGCGGCCATATTGACGCTACTGTCTTAGGTGCGCTTCAAGTGGATCAATATGGCAACTTGGCAAACTGGATGATCCCCGGTAAACTCGTCCCCGGTATGGGCGGCGCAATGGATCTTGTCTGCGGCGCAAAAAAAGTTGTCATCGCTATGGAACACACTGCAAAAGGAAAGCCTAAAATACTTAAGCAATGCACACTTCCATTAACAGCGGCAAATGAGGTTGACGTTATTGTTACAGAAATGGGTGTCATGAACGTGACTGACAAAGGGCTTGTTCTAACAGAAATCAATCCGGAGTATACAGTGGAGCAGGTTATTGCTGCCACAGAAGCGGATTTAATTATTTCTGAAAACTTACGAAATATGCAGTAATCTCATGCATAGCTATAAGACTCTGGTCGTTCACCTTGAATACGACCAGAGTCTTTTTCTTTTTGGACTCACCGCACTCTGCTCTAGTGATTATGCCTTTGAATTTAAAAAACTTCCGGATTGAAAATTTGTGTCGTTCGCTTGATAATATCGAGACCTTGCTGGCTCAACCAGTAAGGAAGATCAATCAGAACCCAGTTTTCCGACAACTTATCACCTTCCCGGCAATAAACATCCACCACTTGCATGTCAGCCCTTACATTGCCTCCAGGCAATCCCAAAAAACCGCCTGTTGGTGTATTGGATAAGTTTGGCCAACCAAAGAAACAAGAAAATTTTCCTTCCGCAAATCGACAGACATGACCATTAAAGGTTTTATCTTTCAAATTGTTTCTGAATGGCAATTGATGCTGTATTTGATATCTAGGAATTGTATAGGAGGCGCCAATCCCTGCAGGACCATACCAAATCATATTTTTTGACCAAGTTTTATCTAGGATCTCCGGCGGGCAACCCATAGCGCCGCTTTTATTTAGCTCTGTTAAATCATCTACCATTCGATTTACAAGTTCAAGTGTTTTTATTCCTTCTTCTTCTGGGGCATCTTCAAACAGCAGGCCATCATGGTTTCTTGGACCAGGATATACAAAGTAGCTTCCGGTTTGCGGCGGAAGCGGATTAATCCCGGCCTGCAGCATAAATCCAATAATGTCCACAAAAATCCCGGTTTTAGTAATCAAACCGTTTTCAACACAATTGAACTCCGCATATCTAAGGTTGATCATTTTGCCTGTCGGTCTTATGCCAAGCCACTCCGAATCAAACAACCCCATAAAATGCCCCATGCTCATGACCCATTCTTCACCGTCAATTTCACTGGTACCTCCAATGAAGATATCCTGGCGTCTTTGCATATGCTTCAGTGCTTTAGTAAGCGGAATCCAGAACACCTCAGCGACGTCAGAAATGCCTTGCTGCTCACGAAACGGATAAACGCCTTTCCAACTATAATCCTCACACATGAACGACCCTAGAACGTCTTTAATACTTTTGGAATCTGCATTCTCAAGTGCGCTAAAATAATTCAAAACACATTTTTTTGAAGCCTCATACTTACCCATACTCCACTTCTCTCCTAATCGCTTAGATCACTTCTGAAACGGCGGGTAAAGTTGACCCGCCATAGGGCATAATGACAATATCGACATTTCGTCCTAATGACTCATAAGCAGCGCTGAGCGCATCATCGATACTTGAAAAAGGCTCTAGAAAAATACTCCTGACAAAATCATCCTCAAGATCAGATACCAGGAAGATTCTGGCTTTTTCCAGGATCATCGCTATTGCTGCAGCTTTATGACCACCCAACTCAAATTTTTCGCGGATTCTAAAAATCATTTCCTTTGATGTTTCTGAGTGGATCATCCACTTTTCAAATACGCCTTCTCCCAATCCTTCTTTGCAAGAAGCGGCAAGTATTATGATCCCACCCGGCTTAACGGCGTGTTTAGCATTATCCAGCGCCTTTTGAGCTTGATAGACGTTGATGTCTTTTGGGTAACCACCCGCTGAGACGACAACAATGTCCGCCTGTCTTGGGATATCCACCTTATAGAGACGGTCAAGGAAACGGCAGCCTTCCTCATGGGCAAGCTTATGGTGACCAGCAAAAGCCTTGATAATCTCTTTTTTTTCACTTAGAACAACATTGAGCAGAAAATCAATCGAAATAAAGCTGGTGACTTCGTCAATGTCACGTCTTAACGGATTCGTATTCAGCGCACCTGCTTTAGCCTCATCCAGTACCATCATACTATGATTGACTTGAATTGCGTCTCTTGTCGCAACGCCAGGCATCAATGCCTTGGCACCTCCGCTGTAACCCGCAAAATAGTGGAATTCAATATTGCCCAGGCAAATTCTTTTATCTGCTTCAACGACGGGTCTGTATATGCTGACAGGGGTTCCGTGGTTCGTATTGCCCAGATGGACACAGTCTTTCACATCAAGATCAAGGCATTTTATCCTATTATAAACTGATTCACCCACCAAATAAATCATTTCATTTTGTGTGTGTTTTCTGTGGCTTCCCAGTGCAAAAACAATGGTAATGTCGCAGTCTTGAACACCTGCTGCATTCAACTCCTCAATAATAACCGGCAACACAATTTTACTTGGTATGGGTCGTGTAATATCACTTGTAACAATTGCGATTTTATCGCCTGCCGTTACAATTTCTCTAAGCGGTTTTGATGAAATAGGTTCCTTGAGCGCGCGTCTCACTTCGTCCTCGCCGCTTATGCCAATCTCGATTTTATTGGGAATTAAATTAGCCAATAGATTTTGGTCCTCAATAGTAAATTTGAGATCACCCTTACCATAGCCAACAGATATTTCCATAGTTATCCTCCGAATAGTTTATGATAGCTAAAGTCGCGCTACGCCAGAAGTTCTTGCTGCCTCAGACACCGCCTCAGCTACCGCTGCTCCTACGCGCGAATCAAATGGAAGTGGAATTATATAATCTTCATTTAAGTCTGCAGGATCAACCAGATTGGCCAATGCCATAGCCGCAGCGATCTTCATCTCATCGTTGATATCTGATGCTCTTACATCCAAAGCGCCTCTGAAAATCCCCGGAAAAGCAAGCACATTATTGATTTGATTCGGGAAGTCAGATCGCCCCGTCCCAACAATACGAGCGCCTGCCTCTATTGCTAAATTAGGCATAATCTCCGGCACCGGATTCGACATTGCAAAAACAATGGCGTCCTTCGCCATGGATTTGATCATCTCTTGCGTAACAACACCCGGTGCAGATACTCCAACAAATACATCTGCTCCCGCTATGACCTCATCCAATAATCCTTTTTTCATTTCTTCGTTGGTTAAATTGGCAATTTCCTGCTTAGTTGCGTCAAGATCAGCGCGATCCCTGCTTATGGCGCCTTTCCTATCGCAAAGTATCACATGTTTTAAACCCAGGCTTATCATCAGCTTCGTCACCGCAATCCCGGCAGAACCTGCGCCATTAACCACAACCTTGATGTCTTCGATTTTCTTACCGACAATTTTTAGCGCATTTAACAGGCCCGCCACTGTGACGACTGCGGTTCCATGTTGATCGTCGTGGAATATCGGTATATCACATACTTCCTTGAGCCTCTTTTCGATCTCAAAACATCTCGGAGCACTAATATCTTCAATATTAATTCCGCCAAAGCTGCCAGAGAGCAAGCGGATGGTATTGACAATATCGTCAACACTTTTCGACCTAATACATAATGGAAATGCGTCAACATCTCCAAAAGTTTTAAATAAGACGCATTTGCCTTCCATGACTGGCATAGCCGCTTCAGGTCCAATATCACCCAGTCCGAGGACAGCTGTTCCGTCTGTGACGACCGCGACCAAATTCCAACGGCGGGTCAATTCATAGGATAAATCGACGTCTTTTTGAATTTCCAAACAAGGTTCTGCAACACCCGGCGTATAGGCAACCGAAAGGTCTTCTTTCGTTTTCACTTCAACCGTACTTATAACTTCGATTTTCCCTTTCCACTCTTTATGTAATCGAACAGCTTCTGATTTAAAATCCATGCTTTCTCACCTTCAAATTAAAATTTTGATAATTAATTTTGTAACAATGTTGTATAAAAAAATTTTTAAATAAAGCGGATACAATTATGTGAAACCACAAACCGTATCCGCCTTATCCGCTCTATTCACACTTAAACCAGATTTTACAGGCCCAAAACGCCGCGCAGTTGCTCTACCCCAGTTTCAAGGCTTGTCAAAACAGGTACTTTGATATCTTGAAGCAGTGGAAGCAAATGATACATGCTGCCTTGAGCCAAGACAATGACATCATTTTCTTCACTTGCCTTTTTAATAGTTTCTATGACAATTTGATTGTGTTTTTCCCTGTTGTTTTCAATCAGCAGCGCTTCATAGGCACCTTCGCAGAAGCAGCGGCTTACTTTTACTTCTTTTCCAGCTTTCAACGCCATACTTTCGACTAGGCGCGATGATGGCTCAATGGTAGAAACAGCCGTCGCTATGACTGCTACTTTCGAACCGAGGCGAACAGCTTCTTCGGCCATTGGCTGATCAATTTTTACATAGGGAATATTGATCATTTTTTGAGCAATGTCTGCAGCTTCACCCACTGAGGAACACTGATTCAAGATCGCGTCCACCCCCAGGGCTTCAGCTTCAACGGCATATCTGGAAATTCTCTTAATGATCCCCGGTGTAATGCCCTTGTTGGAAAGTGCTTCTTGAAGCAAACTGTCATCAATGATATTGATCATTTCGACTTCCGGCAGCTTTTCTCTGAACAGTTTTTTTAGGTCTTCAACTGAATATAGGAATGTATGAATCACCGCGACCTTTTTTTTCAAGATATAGCCTCCATTCATAACGTAGTTTTCTGACTCTTCGCATAAGCTTTTTTCATTGCTTCAATTAAAGGAAGTTCATCCCCGGATAGAAACTGCACCATGGCTCCCCCGGCTGTGCACACATAATTAATATCCTTTAAGTCAATAAATTTCTGTGCGGCACTGACAGTATCTCCGCCACCTATGACGGAATACCCTTTTGAGGACGCAATTGCCTTCCAAATCTCCTTGGTGCCGGTTTCGAACATGGCGTTCTCGTACACACCCGCAGGACCATTAACGAAAATGGTTGCGGCTTGGTCAATTATTTCGGAATATTTCGAAATCGTTGCTTCACCAATGTCCATGTAAAGTGCATCATCAATCGGCAGATTCTCTGTTGAAACGGTCACTCTTTGTCCATCCACCTCATAGGATAAGTCACGCGGGCTTTCAATTTTCCCTGGAAACTCCTCCAGATATCTCTTTGCGTCCTCGATAAAAACATCCAGATTTCTCTTGCGAATGAAAGTTTCTTTTGCCGTCCCCAGGCGAATGCCTTGAGCAAGCAGAAATATTTCACCCGTAATGCCAGAGGTGAGAATTTTATCCGCCGTACCATTCGACAAGACTTGTTTCATCATGCCAAAAGCATCCGATATTTTCGCTCCTCCAAGTACAAAAATACAAGGCTTATCAGGTTTCTCCATCAACTTCTGAAGCGCGCTTACTTCCTGCACCATCAATTCCCCACCTGCTGTAGGCAGCAATTCCTGAAAGGCAACCATAGATGGCGCATTTCTGTGAGCCGCAGCGAAAGCATCATTGACATAAAAATCAAATAACGGCGCCAAATTTCTAACCAGATAAGTTTGGAGCATTTCTTCCGGTTTTAGCTTCACAGAGTTTTCAAATGTGGAAATTTCCTCTGTATAATATCTGAGATTTCCAAGGAGAATCACTTCGCCAGGCTGCACATTTTTTACGGCCGCTTGTGCAGCCGGGCCCGCGACATCATCAATATATTTGACTTCTACGCCAAGCAGTGCTGAAAGCTTTTCTGCATGCTCGTTTAACGGGATTAGATTCTGATAATCCAAAGTGTCACCTTGGTGGGCGATAATTGCCAGTTTAGCGTTTTTCGAAAGAATTTTTTTAATCGTCGGGATGCTCTTTTTGATTCGATTATCGCTGACTATTTTTTTTGTCACCGGATCAATAGGCGAGTTGATATCCACTCTAAGCAGTACAAACTTGCCATCATAATCGAATTCGTCCACGCTCTGAATTCTGAAGGTATCGTTTACTTCCATGCTCCCATCCCCAGATATTTGTTCGTCTCACCGACTGCTTTCAATCTGTCCGTTTCCATTCCAAGCGCAGCTCTGACAGCGTCAATCGTCTCAGGAATGGTGACCGACTCTTGAGGGATATGAATGCCAAACATTATATCTTTTCCGGATTTTACGACAGTATCTCTCCAGACCGCAATTTCATACATGTCACCTCTTGGATTTCCAAGATCTCTGGCATATCTGAAAAGAGACGCGTTTCCGAGAAAACCCTCGTCAATGCTGACGACTCTGATGCGATCATGCTCAGAAAATGCTGCAATGACCTCATCTATCTCCATATCAGCTTTTGGAGTTGCTACAACTGAAATGAAATGGCCGTGTGTTACAGGTGTATGAATCAGCAGACCGGTAGCGTCAATATGCGGCATGATCGTCATCAAATCAATAGCCTGGTGGTTTGGCGCCTTATCTACTTGCAGCGCATTGGTGAGACCTCTGTGGTAATCGCCAGGATCAGCGACGCGTCTGACTATTGTAATCGCCACTTTTTCTATGCCGACTTTTCTGTCCAGACAATCAATGGCTCTGATGAGTCCAGTTGTATTGCAGGAAGTCAGTTTGAGGAAATTTTTGCCCAATCCTTCTTCATAGTTCGCATAACCGTGAAAAAAGACATCCGCGACGTTATTGCTTTCTCCGCCTTGAAATACTGCCTTAACGCCATACTTTTCATAGAGAACCTTATTCTTTGCACCGATGCCCGCTCCAGTAGCGTCCAGCATGATATCTACCTTTTTGAGCATGTCCTCCATAGTTCCGGAGACAGGAATGCCGTGCTTCTCAAGGTTTGGAATACTTTCCTCAGTCGCTGCGTAAAAGGCATAAGGCATGCCTTTCTCTTTCAACGCCTTTACTGACAGGGTCGGCGCAACGTCAACAACGCCCACAAGCTCCATATCTTTTTGAAGCGCTATACCGTCAGCCAATCTCTGTCCAATAACGCCATAACCTGCTACACCAACTCTAACCATACTATGACCTCCAACTTGGAATGAAAAATCCGACCTTCTAGTGTACATCTTGTATTCGAAATCGTTTCCAAATCACTAATTGACGATGTTCTCACTTATTAAAACGTTGGAAAGAGGTTTTCGGCTTCTCTGATCCACTCAAGTCTATGGTCAAACTTGAGCACATAGTCTTTGCCTTTGTCACCAGCCAAACCCCAGAGCAGGTATTCAACACATCCCGGAACAGCCATGGAAGTATGATAGCCTTTTGGCAGTGCTACTGCACAAAGATCATCTTCAATAACATTGAATTCATCCCATCTAGGCTCAAGCTCATAGGAATGCTGAATGACATAACCGCCCCTTGGACCATAAACTTTGAAGGAAAATACTTCCTCGAGTTCCGTTTCATCCTTTGTGTCATAATCATGTCTGTGGGCTGGGAATCCAATCCACCCGCCCGGGACCGATACGGACTCTCCAACAATCAGTTTCTTGGTAACTGTGTCATTGTTTTGTCCCGGAGGTCCAAAGACAAATCGGTACTTCCTCTTCATATTCATGGCGCCCGGCGTGCCTTCATCCACATTGTCAGGGGTACAGAAATAAGGAGGATTGCCTTCTTCACATGGTGCGCAGAAGATTCTGGCCTCCACGCCCCCTTCCGTACTCAGGGTCATTTTGCTTCCCGGCGGCATATAAACCGCATAAGGCCGCTCTTTGTAAACACTTTTACGAACGCCCTGCCGATTGTTGATGTGAGTTTCGCCGTTCCACTCTACAGAGATCGTCATGTCGCCTTCGATTAAAACAAGTACGATTTCTTCACCGACAATGTCTCGTTCCATTGCTTCGCCTGCTTTGAGAAGAACCCTGTCAAAGCCCATGAATTTTAACTTTGAGTTTTCTGAAGTAATAACGCGTTCATACTGCGCCTCGCCTTTAAACCTATGCAAGCTGGTATGCTCATTCACAACAATCGACCTCTTTTCAAATAGTCTGAGTCTAAAACCGCCTGTTATTATGACAACTTAATCCATTCCAGTTCAAGTTCGATAAGTTTTGCAGGTGTTGGAACACCTTCTGTGTCCCAGCCACAAATGCTGTAATAGTTATCAATAAAGCTTCTGAATTCTTGCTTATCAAGAAACTGTCCTTTTCTTGCACCGTTTCCAAGTGGCTCAAAGCAGCGTTCAGGGAGTCGGTCATCCGCAGCGGTAAAGCCTTCTCTGACATTGAAGCACCTTGCCATGTTGTTGGCTCTTTCACCAAGCATCATAAGCTCATACATGCTAATTCTCCAGCCGGTAACAGCTCCGACGACCTCAATAAATTTATCAAACGGGAAGGTAAATGCGGGTGCCATGACAAGATTACACATCCCAGTGCTGTTATTTAGACTGCAGACCTGTTGAAGTTTGTAAAACAGCCTCAATTTCTCATTTGTCAGCGCAACCATGTCTACAGGCTCGTGAATTCCAATTGGCGCAACGTTTTCGAGCGCAATCGTGTAGTCCGCAAATCCACCGTCATGAGCGATTTCAAGATGATCCGCACCTGTTGGAGAAATGGCGAAGCCTAAACCAACGCCTGTTTTACCTCTCGGATCATGAGCCGCGAATTCTTGTCCTTTTACTTCCATAGCGAATTTATCACTGTCATGTCCCAGTACTTTCGCAGCTTTTGCAACGCCTTCTCCCAGAAGTTTGCCTATTGCTTCGCCGTTGGCGATCATGTCGATCATCTTCAGCATAGACTCTATATTGCCCCAGTCGAGCTTTACGCCATTTGTATCTTTGTCGGTTATGATGCCCTTTTCATAGCATTCCATTGCAAAGCCAATTGCAACCGAGGTAGATACCGTATCCAAACCGACTGCATTGCACATTTCATGAGCCTTTGATATTGCCGGGAGATCGGAGATGCCGCAAATTGAACCAAATCCACCAATCGTCTCATATTCAGGTCCGCCATAAATTGGGTCCACGTTATATTCCGTACCGCTGACGACCCGTTTGCATCTGACAGGACAAGCATAGCAGCCTTCATTTTTAAGCAAAATGGTGTCCGTCATGGTTTCACCATAGAACTTTTCTGCGTCTTTAAATTCACCGTCTCTCCAGTTATAGCTAGGGAGTGTCCCTGTGTTTTGAAGGCCCGAGATGGAATGCGCCGTTCCATATTTATTCAAGCGAACATTACTAGTGTTGTTTTTCCAGTTTTCGCCGAACCATTTGACGTGTTCCTTCACTGCATCAGGATTTGCGACCGGCATATCCAAAGTTCCACGCACCGCGATCCCTCTGAGCTTCTTTGAGCCAAAGACTGCGCCCATGCCCGTTCTTCCGTTGGCATGTTTTAGATTGTTTAACACACAAGCATATTTGACCAGCTTTTCACCTGCCGGGCCGGTCTGGGCTATGACAATTTTGTTGTCACCCAGCTCTTCGCGAATCAGCCCTTCTACTTCACCTGTGGATTTCCCCGTCAGATGGGATGCGTCTCTAATCTCGACCTTTTCGTTGTGAATCCATAAGTAAACAGGTTTTTCAGAAACACCTGAAATGATGATCCCAATGTATCCGGCTTTTGCGAGTTGAGGACCCCAAAATCCGCCCGCCTCTGATTCCGCAAACCCATTCGTCAATGGTGATTTGGAGGCTATAGTATATCTGGATGCGCCCGGGATTAAAGTTCCAGTCAAAACGCTGCAGGTAATAACCAATAGATTTTCTTCACCCAGCGGATCGATGCCCGGTTTCAGTTCATTGAGCAAGAAGTAAGTCGCCAGTGCACCGCCGCCATAATAGCGTCTGAGAATTCTTTCTGCTATCATTTCAGTCTTGACTTCACCAGTAGTCAGATTAACTCTTAATAGCTTTCTGCCATCCTTCAATGGAGGAATTATCATGTTTTCCATTAACTAAGCCTCGCTTTCCAACAAGTATATTAAGGAGTTTTTAAAACATTTCGATTTACTATATTCCTTGGTTCCCTATTTGACAGAAACTCAACAATACCTTGAGCAGAGTGAGTTGCCATAGCACAGAGTGCCTCGTGGGTCAATGCTGCGTTATGCGGGGAAACAATGATATTATCAAGCTGAAACAACGGGTGATCTTTTGCCGGCGGCTCTTCAGCGAATACGTCCAGTGCCGCACCTTTAATCTTTTGATTCTTTAGCGCCTCATATAATGCGTCCTCATCCACTATATGACCGCGAGCTACATTGATCAGATAAGATTCGGACTTCATTTTCGACAATGCCGCTTTGTCAAACATCCCTCTGGTGTCATTCGTCAGCGGAACATGAATCGAAACAAGATCTGAGAGGGTTAAAATTTCATCCAAGGTTTCAACGAGATCAATCCCCTCAGAGGATGCAAAGGCTCTGCTGTCTTCTGAAACAAACGGATCATAGGCGATCACTCGAACATCCAGGGATTTAATCTTCATAGCCAGCAACTTTGATATGCGCCCCAGACCAATCAAGCCTATAACTTTGCCTTTGATTTCAGTGCAAGGGTACTTGTTTCTTGCTTTGAAGTCGCCGTTTCGCAAATTACGGTCTAAAAACAATAAGTTCTTTGAAAGTGCCATAATCAGTGCAAAGGCATGCTCTGCGACCGCATTAATATTTGCCTCCGGTGCATTCACAACCATAATCCCGCTTTGCGTCGCCGCCTCAACATCAATGTTGTCTACACCAATACCGTGTTTTGCGACAATTTTGAGTTTTGGAAGTGCCGCCATCATCTCGCTGGTTACATAAGCCGAACGTACAAGCATGGCGTCGCAGTCCTGAGCTTCCTTCACAATAGTCTGCGCTTCCACTGACGTTCCACGGACAACTTCTGCTACAGTTTCCAAAAGCTCAATGCCGTCCGGATGAATCGGTTCTGTCAGGAATACCTTATACAAAGGCTTCGCCCCTTTTCGCGTTGTTTAACGCCATCCAATTATTTCTTGAGATCTGCCGCGATCTTTTGAGCCGCTGAAGCAATCATGCCTTGATCCGTGCTGATCAGTAAATATTGGACGCCTTTTGCAATATAATCATTAGCCTGTGCCGGGCTTGAAACAATGCCCACCGCTTTGCCCGCACCAAGAACTTTCTTAATGATCATCTCAATACTTTCAATAACTTTTGGATGGTTGGCCTCACCCATGACACCAAGAGACTGAGATAAATCCATTGGACCAATGAAGATGACATCCAGGTAGTCCAGCGTTAAAATTTCATCCAGGTTCTCCATACAAGTTGTCGTTTCACAGTGCGCGACTACAAGCGTTTCTTGATTGGACAATGCCACATACTCTTTCTTGTCCATCAAACCGTAGGCAGCTGCGCGAGTAGTTGGAGAAAAGCCTCTTTTGCCGATGGGATTATATTTGACACTCTCAATCAAAGCAGCGGCTTCTTCTTTTGTATCCACATTTGGAACCTGAACTCCCAATGCCCCGGAATCCAAGGCCTGTAATATTTCTACAGGCCTGTTTTCTCTGACTCTTACTATTGGAACAATGCCTGTTGAATCCGCGCTGCGAATCATATTAATCATGCTGTCTCGACTCATTGCAACGTGCTCATTGTCCAGAACTATGAAATCCAGCCCGGAAAAACCCAGAATCTCCGCAACCGCAGGATCATTTGACTTAACAAAGGTTCCGATGGCAAAGCCGCCATCCTTGATCAGCTGCTTTAGCTTATTTTTCCTAATCATGCACATTACCCCTTATTTCCCTAAGTGATACCGGCGTTCTGTAAACACTAGTTGGTTTCAATCTTGACACCAGCAGGGTAGTCTTTTTTAATACTGTTTACCAGGTTGACCATTCTCTCAACAATGGCATCGACGTATTTATCTCCTTTTTCTTTTGTAGCTAGAGTAGGATCCCCAACAACGCCAATTTTTAGATCCTTGTATTCAGGAGCGCTGACTGTGCCTTCATCAAATCTAAGAGGTTTTGAAGACGTCATTTGAGTTGGCCCCGTAAGGAATTCTCTGCTAAGAAGCGGCGTCGCATATTCTACAACGGCTTTGCTCATATCTGTGTATTCCGGGAACAGCGAAAGTGCAATGGAGGTTTCGGCTTCATCCGCATGCCAGAATGGCGTCTCGAAAATCTCATCATGCACATCTCTGACAGAGTTCTGAAACATGACTGACAACACATAAAAGCCTTCCTGACCAAGATCCTGAACTGTATAATTGGTTACAAATGCCTGGCCATGTCCAAAGAATAAAATAAATTTATTGAAGCCCGCTACAGCAGCACCTCTGACAATGTCTTTGATCATCGCTTTACAAGTATCATTTGAAAGTGGTACTGTTCCAGGAAAATTCCAGTGATGATGCGGATGAGCGCCATACCACGGGCAAGGCATCAGAATAGCACCGGTTTGCTCGGCGATTCTTTCAAGCATTGGGAACAATTGAAGTGTGTCATGTCCGGTTGGCAAGTGATGCCCGTGTTGTTCAATAGATCCTAGAGGAATAATTGCGATATCGCATTCTTTGGCATGATCAACTATTTCGTTCCAACTTTTGTATTGCCACCAATGAGAGTTTTGTCCTGGCATATTAGTTCCACCTTTCAATTTTCGTTTTTTGATAAACCACAACTTTCTGACTAACTATATAAATAGCAACTTTAATGCCAACTCGCAATTATGATGAAAATTACTAAAAATATTGCAATTTTCAGCCATTATCGAACAATCATTTGAAAATTTATCCAATATTGCACCAATATTTAGAAGTCCGGTTCAGTAAATCCCGTCATACCGCTTTGTTTTATAAATAGTTCAACTCATTTGATGCATATTTGCATCTAATTGATTTGCTGGTGCATCGCAGTTGCATTGAAATCCTGCTGTATAAAAAAAAGACTGGTCGCACTTCCAGTCTTTTTTCATTTAACGCACTGCCTGATCACGTCGTATTAAATTCTGATGCCCAGCATTCTTGGTAAGAAGAGTGAAATTTCAGGTACATAAGTGATCAGCATTAAGACACATACCATTACAAATACCCAAGGCCAAATGGTTTTTGCCAGTATGTCAAACCGAACCCGCGAGATTTCGCTTGCCATGAACAAGTTCGCACCTACCGGAGGAGTGACAAAGCCAATCGCGAGGTTTAAAATCATCACCATGCCAAAGTGAACAGGGTTGATGCCAATTGCGGTAACCATCGGCAAAAGAATAGGCGTTAAAATAATGATGGCTGCATTGGTTTCCATGAAGGTTCCAACGATCAGGAGCAGCACGTTAATCAATAACATCAGCAAAATTGTACTTGAAGTAATGCTCAGGATCAAATCCGCTATTTTGATAGGCATTTGCGTAATAGCAAGAAGTCTGCCAAATCCGGTGGAGACACCAATGATAAACATGACCGGCGAACTGATGTAAACCGAACGAAAAGCAAGATAAGGAATCTCGGAAATCTTGACTTCCTTATAGATTAAGACACTGATCAGAACGCCCAGGAAGCATCCTGCCGCGGCCGCTTCCGTTGGTGTAAACACGCCGCCATAGATTCCGCCAAGTACAATGAGTGGAACAGCAAAAGAAGGAATGGCATCTATAAAGATCCCAATGATCTCCTTAAAAGTATAACGAATGATCACTGGCTTGTAGCCATTCTTTTTGCTGGATATGTAAGTGTAAATGCAAAGTGCTGTTCCAACAATAATTCCCACCGGGAAACCGGCTGTAAACATTGCAGTAACTGACGTTCCGGCTGCTATGGCATAAACGACCATACAAATACTCGGAGGAATAATTGTTCCAATAGTCCCTGCCGTAGCTACCAAGGACGCGCTGTAGGCTCGATCATACCCGGCTTTTACCATTTCGGGCACCATTATCAGTCCTATAGCAGCCACGGTTGCAGAACCGGTGCCGGAGATCGCTGCGAATATCATGCAGGCGACGACGGATACAATGCCAAGTCCACCCGTTACATTTCCTAAAAATATTTTCGATGTATTGATCAACCGTTTTGAAATACCGCCTTTGCCCATTATGTCGCCGGCGAAAGTGAACAGCGGAATGGCAACCAATGGAAACGAGTTGAATCCGGAAACAATTGCTTTTGTATAGCTCTCTATGGAGAGTGGATCATCGCTGAAAATAAGCAGTACCGATGCAATGGATTGCGCTGCCGCAATTGGAAAAGAGAGGACGAGGAGGGTCAGAAAGGTGACAAATAAGGTTGCGATCAAAGTGATGCACCTCCCCTTTTCTTTTTATACAATCCCATAGCTTCTTCTTCGACCAGCTCTGAGATAAGTTTCGAATCCATAGCTTCTTTGTATTCGAGTGGCATAAAAAATATATCACTCGCCCCGGAATACAGTCCTCCTCGATTCAAAAACAATTCATAAGAAGCGTTAAACCGCTTGATCTTCCATATAATTGATTGAATCAGCCGAACGAGGGATAAGGTATACCCTGTGACCGCTGCAAAGTATAAGACGTTGAGGCTGATCGGAACAGATTGAACCTTATCTCCAAATTTTGCTACCGCTTGCACATTGGCTATTGCTCCGGACAGGAAAACGCACATCAAAACCAGCATTGAAATTTCAACTGCAACCACTAAAATTTTTCTAAGTTTTTCAGGGAGACTATCGCGAAGGAAGTCGACACCGATTTGTCGATTATTTCGGAACGCATAGGAAATTCCCAAGAAAACAATCCAAACAAACATAAATACCGAAAACTCTTCTCCCCAGGCAAAACCCGAACCGTAAATGAAACGCTTAATAACCTGGATAGTAATCAGACAAGTCATGACTATAAATATTACCATGATAAACAGCGGTTCCAAATTGATATCGAGCCATTTAAGTATTCTTTTTAAAGATGACATATCGAACCCCCATTATCTATAGCGAAAATATCTGCGAGATGTCATTATGCCGACTTTACCCGGCAACACTATGTATAATAAATTCGGGCTCCAACTCTTAACAGAGCCCGAATTCACCGACAGTATGGTAATAACTTATCTGACTTCTTCGACGTAAGCCATGACCTTATCAAAGACTTCCCGTCCCGAAATCTTAACAATATTTTCTTCTGTGATCGGCGCCATAATTTCCTTCATTTTTGCGAGCGTCTCTGCAGGGATCTCATTAAATTCGACGCCATAGTCAGCTGCAATAGAGTCAATGAGTTCCTGGGTTGAAGTCACAACTTTATCTTGCTGCCATGCGAATACAGTTGCCAATTCGCTTTCGACCATCGCGCGGTCTTCATCGCTCAAGGAGGCCATGAATTCCTGATTTGCGACTAAGACATCCGTTGAGAACATATGGTTCGTGAGTGTGACATATTTCTGGACTTCATAGAATCTTGCTTCAGAAAAGCTTGTAATCGCGCCTTCCTGACCGTCGATCAGGTTCTGCTGCAGCGCGCTGAACAGCTCGCCCCAAGCCACGCTGCTAAGGTTACACCCTACAGATTCCCAAACTGCGATCTGCACTGGGTTATAGCCACGAATTTTAAGACCCTTAAAGTCTTCCATCGTATTGATCGGTTTTTTGCTGTTAGTCATCTGGCGGAATCCAAGAGGGAAATAACCTAACCCCTGAAGGCCCATTTGTTGATAGGTGTCAAGCAGATATTGACCGCCTTCGCTGTCAAAGAAACGGTAGGCATGGGCAGAATCATCAAAGAGAAAATATTGGTCAAGCGTCGCGAGTTCGGTAATGGTTGTATTCACCGTCAAAGGATTAGAGGTTGTCATCTGAATATCGCCGTTTCTGGCTTGATCCATCAACTCAATAGCTGTTCCAAGCTGACCGCCCGGGAAGAGCTGAACTTCTATATGTCCTTGTGACTTTGCTTCTATATTTTCCTTGAACATGTTCAAGGCCTGAAGCGTAGGGCTGCTGTCACCGGAGATAACAGTTGCGATCTTGATGGTTACTTTTTCAGTTGCAGGTTCAGGAGCAGCCGCTGGTTCTGCCACAGCCGGAGCGCTGTTGCTGCCGCAGGCAGCGAGTGAGAATACCAGGACGAGCGAAAGCAGTAGAGCAACTAATTTTTTCATTAAATTTCCTCCCTGATTGTTTTTATTATTTGTAAAACTTAGTGCCAAATTCGTATAGTGCATCATAAAATGCGACAACATTTTCTACAGGTGCATCTCTTTGAATGTTGTGCACTGAACCAAGAATCAGACCACCACCCGGTGCCAAATCCCGCACGCGCTGCTCAACTTCCGCTCGAATTTCCGCAACCGTTCCATGTGTCAAGGTGCTTTGACTTTCACATCCCGCACCCCAAAATGATAATTTCTTTCCAAAGTCTCTCTTTAGCTGCGCTGTGTCATTCATGCCTACAGCAGAAATCTGTAAAGGATTTAGAACATCAAAGCCAACATCAACAATATCGGGCAAAAATTCGGAAATCGCACCATCACTATGATAGATGACTTTGATATCCGCTTTGGACTTGATGAAAGAAACGATTTTCTTATGCGCTGGCTTGATCAGCTCTCTGTAAATGGAAGGCTTCATAATTGGGCTGCTTTGCGTGCCCAGGTCATCACAAATGACGACTGCTTCGAGATACTTTCCGGCTTCATCCAAGATCAGATTCCATTGCCCTATGTGATAAGCAACAATTCTATCTAGAAGAGCCTCAACTACTCTAGGTTCCAAAATCATTTTTAAGAAGAATTCTTCAAAGCCCATGAGCCACTGACACGGAACGTAAACACCTCCATAAAGTGGGCCATTCATGATCAGAGCATAATCCGTACCTTCGTAAAGCTCTTTTGCCAGCTTCCCAAGTCCAGCGATCCTGCTGCTGTCTCTAGGGTCTGGCCAATTGAATTTTTCAATGTCGTCAAGTGTGCAATCCAAAAGCGGGTGGCCGATGGCATCATAATATAATCCATTTTTGGGTGACCTCCATTTAACACCCCATTCATCCACATAGGTCGTCGCACCATCGCTTTCAATCTTTGGACTTAATTGAGAGCCGTACGGCGCCATAATCGTCAGCGGATAACAGTCCGCTTTAAATCGCCGTCTCATAGATTCATCAGGAAAAACAGACTGTGATGGCATGGATGTCAAGCTGATAGGATTGTCCATACCAAGATGTGTCTGCAGCTTTTTATAGGCATCCCGATGGAATGTTGTCAGCGTCGATATGCCCCCGATATCGATTGGCACACGGTCTGACTCCAGATGATTTAAAGCTCTTTTTACGCGGTCCCTGGAGTTCATCTGCACCATGTTTAACCCCCTTATCTATTCAATGAATATAAAAGCAAGGTTTGTGCCAATCCAGTCAATTTTGAGAATATTTGCAGAGTTTGTTTAAATAAATGCAATTTTCTTAATTAAATCTTGCAAATTTAAATCGAAAAAGACCAATTCGACCTCTCTGGGCGTAATATTTCAATATTCTGGTTATTCTAAAAATAAAAACAGAAAGGTTAAATGAATCAAATATAAAATTATCATATCAATAAGAAACCATAAGAAAAATTGATGTAATGGCGCATCGAAAAAATGCGGTTCTGCATCAACACATCATCCGCCCACAATTACCGGGATCACGACAACTTCATCTCCATCCTTCAATATGTCATGATATTTGGCAGGGATCCCATTTACCAAAAATGTTACTGTTCTAATCACACTTTCTTCAACCTTATATTCAGTCAATAGTCCGAGGATTGTAGCACCATTATTTGTTGTCGATAAAACTTGATTTGATTTTAAGTTGATATAGGAAGCATTCCTAATTGTTATTGTCATAAACCACACCACGCTTTGCGATTTTTTATTTCCTATCGACTTATTAATTCATTGATTCATCGATTGACAAGGTCGGAGGGGAATGCACTTAGGACGATTTTTATTTAAAAAAATGTCCTTCCATCAATCTGACAGCGAGGACATTTTAAGTTTCAAATCATTTGAAAATTCACCCCCGACTAAGCACTGCTAAGCTTTCGTCTCCTCACTTTAACGGACTTGAACTTAGGTCTGCTTATTCAGCTTCCTTACAATGGTGGACTGATCAACGCCAAGTGCCTGTGCTGCCTTTCGCGTTGTTCCGTATTCATGCATTGCCATTTCAATCAGCTTATCCTCCAGGATCCCCACGGCCTCTTTTAATGGCATGATGCCGTGCAGATCAATAATCGGATATCCTTCGCTGGTATTTCTAAGCATTCTCTCCGGCAGATGCATTTTTCTAATCACCGGCTCACGTGTTAAAACAACAAGATTCTCAATAAGATTTTCAAGCTCGCGTACATTTCCAGGCCATGAATAATTGCACAAGAAATCCGTTAAATCAGTTTCAATAGATTTCTCAACCTTATGCTTATCAGCGAATTTTTTTAAAAAGTGATGAATCAGCACAGGGATATCTTCTCTGCGTTCACGTAACGGGGGTACGGTGATTCCAACAACATTCAGCCTGTAAAATAAATCTTCTCGAAATAATCCTTCGCGAGCCATTTCCTCAAGATTTTTATTAGTCGCCGCTATGATTCTAACGTCCAATTTTATCGTTTTTGATCCGCCAAGCCTCATGATTTCCTTGCCTTGGATTGCCCGGAGCAATTTCACCTGTAAATTGAGAGGGATATCTGCCACTTCATCCAATAAAATCGTACCGCCATTTGCAAGTTCGAACATCCCTATTTTTCCCTTTTGGTGCGCACCCGTAAAAGCGCCCTTTTCATAACCAAACAGCTCAGACTCAAGTAAAGACTCAGGAATCGCACCACAGTTAACTTTAATGAACGGTTTGTCACGTCGATCACTTGCATCTACAATACTATCCGCAACGACTTCTTTTCCCGATCCGGATTCGCCTAAAATCAGAACATTAAGATCAAATCGTCCAACACGCTGGGTTAATTCAAATATTTCGCTCATAATCCCGCTGCGAAAAATATAACCACGATTCATTGATTTTTTACTGTTCTTCAGTTTTTCAATTTCAATTTTTTGCTGATCAATAATCTTGTCTTTATCATTTAATTCTTTTCGTAAGTTATCGAACTCTGTAATGTCTCGTACGTTATTTACAATAAAGGCTAGCTCACCATCATTGTTAAAGATGGGGTTTCCTGTGATCAGGACCTGCTTATTTGTCTTATAATTATAGCCCATTATAGTAACTCTTTTATGTTCATTCATAACAGCTAATGTCGCAGAAACCGAAAAAAGCTTTTGATTAATTAATTCATGGGTCATTTTACCCACAACATCTTCTCTCTTGATTCCAGTCAATCTTTCATTTGCCAAATTGGTATACAAAACCTTACCTTTTCCATCCGTGATCCACAATCCATCATAGGACGATTCCAAAATCCTTATTATTTCATCTGTCAGAGTAAATTCATTAGCGGACGGCATCACACTATCAGACTCAATCAATAATGCTCCAATCAGAAAACCATCTGGATTGTAGATATCCAGCTTCTCCTTCGAGTCGATCTTATGCGAAACGAGTACGCAATCCTCCGACTCAGACAGCCTGTCCAAATCACCCTTTTTCTTGAACGTCGCTTTTGTATTTTTTTTCGAATTGTTGCTGGTCTGAGTCTTTGGATCTTCTAATGATCTCTGAAATCTAAATTTTACATTGAGCTGATGTTCTTCCAGCAATGTATTGATCACATCAACCATACTTCTGCAATCCGCAAGATACTTAAATCCCACACCACATGCCCCCTTTTTTAAGCACTGTTTGCAATTTACTTCTAGGGGATAGCCGACTTTTATAATCTTAAACTCAAATAAATGCTCCGAAGGCTTTTGGTGTCAGTCCTATATTTTATTTGCTGCCAAAGGTAAGGTTATCAATAAATAAGTCATTGAAATTTTTGTCTTTTGATATATCCACATACTCTGTTATATGAAGAATTCGATTGACACGATCATCATTATTTTTATCAAGTATATAATCTATTGCACCACCTAAAGCACTATTGCCAATAGAAACGACTATACCTTCCAACGCTTGAGGGATCATACCTATTCCTACCGCACTCTTAATGTCCATTTTACTGCCAAATCCACCAGCAATATAGACTCGCTTTATATCTCCATAACTACAGCCAAATCTCGAAATTAAAATGTCTATACCAGTACGAATTGCAGATTTCGCAAGTTGTACTTCTCTGAAGTCCTTTTGACTGAATGAAATTTTCGTCGATTCCGGGCTGTCTGAAATCATGATTCCTTCCTTTAACTCAGCGTTTTCTATATGGCCAGTCTCGTCTATAATACCATAGCTGAGCGACGAATAAACCATGTCAATTACACCCGATCCACAAATTCCAACAGGCGAATTATTTCCTATCGTAGTGAACTTGAATGTATCCCCTTCTATATAAATGGCGTTGATCGCTCCATCCACACATCCTGTCCCGCAAGATATATTGGCCCCTTCAAATGCAGGCCCCGCAGCTGTAGCCAAACACATCAATCTGCTCTTGTTTCCGATCACCATTTCACCATTTGTGCCAATATCAATAAGCAGAGCAATTTCGTCTTTTAAATCCATGTTGCAATTCAAAACACCCATCACTATATCAGAACCTACATAAGCGGCTATCCCCGGCATAATGCTGACCCGTGACTGAATAAGGTCCCGCTTAAAAACCTCCCCAAAATTAAATACATGTTTATATAAGGAGACAGACAGAAATGGTGAAACACCAATAGTTTTGCAATGGATTCCCATAAATAGATGCAGCATCGTTGTATTTCCTGCTACGACAATATCATGAATACTGCTTGGATCAATGTTACAGGTTTGACACAAATATTCGATTCCGTCCAATATGTCGTTTAAAATAGCAGCATTTAGTTCCAATAAATTCGGAAGTTTTTGAGAAGCATATTGAATGCGGGTAATGACATCAGCACCGTATTTTTTTTGACTGTTCAATACAGGGTGCCGATCACACAATTCACCAGTCTGCAAGTTCACAAGACCGACTACTACGGTCGTGGTTCCAATATCCACAACAATTCCAAATTTATCCTTAAATCGGTCTGATATATCGAATACTTCCTCTTCACTCATCGACAAGAAAAGTGTCTCAGGAGGATTGTTGGCTTCAAGAATTTCCGAAAGAGACCATAATGACTTCAAAGAAAACTTGCGTTCACTAGTGACATCCTTTACCCATTGCACTGCACTGGTTCCCGATCTCCGGTTTTCAGGCAGTACGATGGATATGGTTTCTATCCACGGATGAAGCTCATTTCTTTTTTCAATAAAGTCTGTGATAATTAAACTCTTTCGATCCGCCTCACTCAAAATTCTGATTTTACAATTCTGACTTGGAAACGCACTGCAAGCAAGCCGGTACCCAGCAAGAATTTCTTCATCTGAAAGTTTTTTATAATCAGATTCTGTTATTTCTATTTCTCCCTCAAGGAGTAATATTTTACATTTTCCACAAGTTCCATGTCCACCACAGGGTGATACAAGGTCTGCTTTTTTCACTAAAGTATGCAGCAGACTTTCCTTGGGATTATACACCACTTCAAACGAGCGGCTGCCCTCTTCCACAATGACTATTATTGGTTCTTCTCTATAGGTACAAGTTGAATTTTCACAGTTTTCGCAGCTTTGGTTTCTTTGGATATTTGAAAATTCTTCGTCTGCCCCGTACAAATACATCATTGATTTTACAGGCTTAAGCATATAATAATTCGTGATGTCCAGCGCTAAGTTCAAATCTGCTCTAATTGCATCAAAAATCACTCGTTGGAACGCCATTGGCATGCCAGCGTCTCCAGGTGTCACTCTGCAGCTTAATTTTAAACCGAATGGCTGACACGCTCGAACGATCTCTTCATACATCAAATTGCTCATATTGAATAAATACTCATCCGCTATGACATCCAGCATCATGCCTTCCAGGTATTCCCCTTCAGCAAACAAACCCTGGATCCTGTCTTCTAAAGACGCCCCCAAGGTAACTGCAGCCAAAACTATTTTTTTCGACCTGTTTACCGGTTCTATTGAACCAAATGGGTCTGAACGTTCCGTTAATGAAAAAATCCCTTTAGGGTCAATTAGTCCGCTGAATTCATTTTGTAGTTTATTGAATACTTTGCAGGCTTCAATATAAGCACCGCTGCCGACATGACATTTCATTAATTTAAAAATTTTTTCTCGATCAAGCTCTATATTGAAGTCATTTACAAAATTTATCATTTTAATGATCACGATCCTTTTTTTATTATCGCATCATAATGACTAAAATACGTCTTTTGTTAATTCCAATTACGGACTGAAAAGGCTTTTCGTTTATCCAATCCCGTATTCATATTTGATAAACAAAGTTATCTTAAAATTAAACGCGAACATCCACGCAGCTTCGATCCTAATAGCCACATGGATGTTCATTGCCAAATTACTGGAGAATCTACTTTTTAACTGATTTTTTCGAGAATCAATTTCCTCGCAGCTTCTGCGGCAGTTGAAGCATCTGGCGCATAGCAATCGGCACCAATCTCTTTGGCAAAATTATTGTTAAGTGGCGCACCGCCCACCATTACTATGTATTTGCTTCTTAAATTTCTATTTTCCAGGTCGCTGAGCACATCTTTCATATTGCCCATAGTTGATGTCAATAATGCTGACATTGCAATGACATCTGCACCATGCTCTTCGGCTTTGTCTCCAAACACTTCAGGTGAAACGTCTATTCCAATATCAATAACCTCCAGGCCCGCGCCTTTCATCATCATAATGACCAGGTTCTTTCCAATGTCATGCAAGTCCCCCTGAACTGTGCCCACCACCACTTTGCCTATTGGCTTTACACCCGATTCCGCAAGCAATGGTTCAAGTACCTTCATCCCCACATTCATGGCTCTTGCTGCGACAAGTACTTCAGGCACATAGACATCATTGTTTTTAAATTTGACGCCTATAATGTTCATACCGGCCAATAATCCATCATTCAAAATTTCACTTGCAGTTAATTTCTCAGCTATAGCTTGAGAAACCAGTTCCTGAACCTTTTTAGCATTTCCCTTTTGTACCATTTCAGAAATATTTTCTAACAAGAACATGCCCTTCACTCCTTTAAGTCTTTTAATTTCAGCACACCTGGTCTCAGTGACATGATCAAGCCTGAACCGAACTGCTTTTCATCAAGGCCCTTTCTTGATTGCTGTCAACTAATCAAATTGTCTGAATTTTCATCTATTTGTTCACACTGTATCAAATCTCGTCCATTCTGTTTTGCATTATTTTTTAATTTATCACAATAATATTTGAAGTTTTTAAATGCTTATATTATTTTTCCATGCCTCAAGCGATATTTTCCGGGAGACGTCCCGGTATTTTTTTTGAACACCCTCGAAAAATAACTTTGATCTTCATACCCCGCCAGCTCACTTATTTCAACAATAGTAAATTCATTCTCCAAAAGCAGTTTTTTCGCCTGCTCAATTCTCAGGTGATTAAGGTAAGCATTGAAACTCACCTTTAATTCCGATTTGAAAATAGTTGAAAAGTAAGACGGACTATGGTTAACATAGGCGGCAACCTCTTCAAGCGTGATTTTCTTTTGAAAGTTCTTTTGTAAAAAATCAACTGCTTTCAGAATGACTTGAGGGTGCTTAAGATCATTCTGCTCAAAAACTTGTTCAATAAAATGAAGCATAATATGAAATAACCAGGCAGATAACTCGGCGACTGTCTTGAAATCATTTATTTGACTCAGATATTTATATTTTAAACCGAATATTTTTTCGAGTCCGGCGCCGCCTTCCAAAGCCGCCCTGGATAATAAGACTACCAATTCAAGCACTCGGCCTTTAGCGATTTCAAAATCATGATTTGAATAGGACGCAATGTACAGCAGAATCTCATCCAGAAGATGCTGCGCCTGAACTTTATTGCCCGATGAGATGAAATTGAGTAGTTGTCGTTCTTTTTCAATAGGATAAGCTTCCGCTTCTTCTCCCCCGCCCATTGTGTTGAGATATTTCAAGTACTTCGAAATATCTCGGCCAAGTGCGGTTTCGTCTTTTACGTAATGGACCTGATCCATGCCGTTAATTGAAACGCAGACGGCGGACAACATGTGACTGAGCGCTGTGACGCGTTCAGCTGGAATCTGAGGAATTCGTTGAATCCCATTATTTATCAACGGGATTTGTTTGCTCATTATTGGAAATTTATCAATTAATTCCTCGAACACAAATTCCTCATGGCTGTTCAGCAAAACCGGTCCTCCGACGGCCACCGCAAACAGTCCTCCTTCACTATAAACAGGTGAAGCAAAATTGACCAATCCTACCGGGCAGTAAAAAACATATTCGCCGTCAAACCTTTCAGACTGCCGCCCACTGTAAAGCAGCGACTTTCCGCATTCAACATTAATCTGAGTGATTTCAGACAAAATCTCACATAGATGACACGCAGGACTTATTGACTGCTCTGGTTCATCCAAGAAAATCGCACGACACCCAACACCTGTCGCCATAGAAAATTGTCTGGTTTTCTCAGTCAAGATCTGTTTACACTTAAGTGCAGCTAACGAACTTCCCATAGTCTTCCTCCTGGCGAACTATTTAAAGCGTGTTCCGTTTATCATTATTTTGAATTATTAATGTATTCCGAAAATTATTAACATTATTTATTGCTTTTTAAAAGATGAATTGCCGGTGCATCTGTAAAATAGGCTTAACCTGTTATACCGTTTACAGCCATTCAGAATGTCATCACTTTTAGTCATTGCCATAACATAACAGACTGCTTTTAGAAAAACAAGGGGGATCTGACATGATTATTATCGGTGAAAAAATTAATAGTACTTTGAAAGCCATACGCCCCGCCATGGAAGCTCGGGACCATTCATCAATTCAGGATCTTGCCATACGCCAAAGAGATGCAGGTGCCGCCTATATTGATGTTAACGCCGGCATGTTCCACAGCAATGAGCCCGAGGTTCTGGAATGGCTGATTCATACAATACAGGAAGTCTGTGACACCCCATTTTCAATTGATTCTCCAAGTGCGAACGGTATTTTATCAGGTCTAAAAGCAAATCGAAATTCAAAACCTATTATAAATTCAATTACTGGTGAAAAGGACAGATTTAATACCATATTGCCGCTCGTAGCTGAATATAAAACAGGTGTTGTGGCATTGTGCATGGACGATCGAGGTATGCCGGAAACTGTACATGAACGATTCGAGGTTGCAGAAACTTTGATTAAAAATTTGACCAAGGAAGGCATTCCACTGAATGATATCTACATTGATCCACTTGTCAGACCAATTGGAACCGGTTCTCATTATGGGATGCTTGCTATTGAAACCATCCGAAATGTGAAGAACGCCTATCCTGAAGTACATATTGCCTGTGGTTTAAGCAATGTTTCCTTTGGTATTCCAGCTAGGAAAATAATGAATCAAACCTTTTTGGTTGCTGCTATGGCAGCCGGTATGGATGGCGCTATTTTGGACCCTCTGGACAAAAAACTCATGGCATATCTGTACGCAACTGAAGCACTTCTCGGCAGAGATGAGTATTGTCTAAATTACCTTGATAAATTCCGCCAGGGTGAACTCGAGTTTTAGCCACCTTTCTTAAGGATTATACAAAAATCCTTTACGCTTCCCGGCCAAGTTATCCCAAGTGATCTTTACTTTTTAGGTCGAAAGGACTGATATTCGAAATGCTGCATCATATTGAAAATAAAATCTATCACGTTGAAATTCTTCCGCCTAAACAGGATACCGAAAAACTATCTGCAGATCTTGCTCTATTCGCGGACAAATACAACAAAGCGTTGGAAATAGGTTCATGCATCTGCCTGACGGACAACGCTATGGGTAATTTAGCCTTTCAAGGCACCGAAGTCATTGAAGAACTTAATCTGCCCGTCCATTCGGAACAAATAATGATCCATTTAAATACCTTTCACACATTGGAAGACTTAAGAACCATATTGGACACATGTAAAAAAATAGGCATCAAGTATCTGTTGATCATCAGTGGTGATGGTTCGGACAGACTGCCAAAACTCCAGTCAACCGATCTGAATTTATCAAATGCTGTTACAGTCACTTCTGTGGAACTTCTGCATTATATTCATCATGAATATCCAAATGATTTTATTCTGGGCGTTGCCTTCAATCCTTATGAACCCCCAGAACATGAATTTCATAAGTTGGAAAGGAAACTGAAGGCGGGGGCATCCTTTATAGTGACTCAACCTGTTATTGAGAAGAATGAAATCGTCGGTCAAATGTTGAAACTCTATCCATCAGTTCCGGTTATCATTGAAGCTTGGATGAGCAAGAAACTACATCTTCTCTCAGAAGCTGTCGGGTATGAAATCCCAGAAACAACGGAATTTGATCCGGTTGAGACTTTAAAAACGCTTCATAAAATTTATCCGAACTGTGGTGTCTATCTTTCCCTTCTAAGCTTTAAAACTCAGTTCGATCTGCTCAACGAAACATGGATCTGATGTACGGGGAGGAAAAACCAATGAAAATTGTGGTTTGCGTTAAACAGGTACCAGCGACCAACGAAGCCAAAATTGATCCAGAAACTAAACGAATTTTACGCGAAGATATCAAAGCCATACTAAATCCATTCGATCATTATGCTATTGAAGAAGCCATTCGTTTGAGAAATAAGCATGGCGGAGAAGTCACCGTCCTTTCAATGGGGCCTGACAAAGCGGTTCGCGTTCTTCGAGAAGCTATTTCAATGGGCGCGGATCACGCAGTCTTGCTAAATGATAAAGCTTTTGGCGGATCAGATACCTGGGCTACCAGTTATGCACTCGCGAAAGCCATCAAAAAAATAGGCGAAGTTGATTTAGTTCTTTGCGGAAAACAAGCCATTGACGGTGATACTGCCCAGGTCGGTCCCGGCATTGCCGCTCATCTGGACTGGATTCAAGCAACCTATGTCATGGAAATTAGTGTCTTGAATGCTCATCAGCTGAAGGTCAAACGGATGAACGAAATGGGCTATGATATCTGTCTTCTTGAAACCCCTGCGGTTGTATCAGTTGTCAAAGGCATCAACGTACCGCGCGTTCCGACACTAAAAGGCAGAATTGCGTCTGATCGCTATGAAATTCCAATTTGGAGACCTGCAGATTTGGGTGCTGACATCGAGCACCTGGGTTTAAACGGCTCACCTACACGAGTTGTCAAAACACAACCCCCGGCACCTCGAGACACTGAAACAAAATTAATTGAAGGTACCCCTCAATCGTGTGCACAGTCACTTATTAAGGAATTACGCCTTCGCAATTTATTGTGATTGGAGGATCTCAGAATGAGGATTAATGAAATAGAAAAATCCAACTTCACTAATATCTGGGTAGTAGCCGACTTGTTGGCAGGAAAAGTTCAACCTGTTACTCATGAGTTAATTGGAACCGCCAGAAGCTTGGCGGATCAGCGCAAATCTGAAGTGTGGGTTATTGTCATGGGTAAAGAAGTGTCTTCTGAGTCCACAGCTTTGTTCGCTTATGGCGCGGACAAGGTGATTGTAACGGAAGATCCGCTCTTGATAAACTTTGTCGACGAATTGGAGGCCAGCCTTCTGACGCGACTAATCCACAAATACAAACCCGAAATTGTTTTATGTGCTGCTACCGCCAGAGGCCGAGCACTGATCCCTCGGGTTTCAGTTATGACCGATTGTGGTTTAACGGCAGATTGCACAGAATTGAGCATCGATCCAGAAAATGGAGATTTGCTTCAGACGCGCCCTGCTTTTGGAGGCAATATCCTGGCGACTATTCGCAGTTCCAACCATCGTCCTCAAATGGCAAGCGTTCGTCCTCGTGTCATGACTGCCCCTGATCCCGACTCTAGCAGAACAGGCATGGTCATCCATGAGGAACTTCAAGCGTCGGATCTGCACAAGATCAAACAAGTTATCGAGGTTGTACAGGACGTTGAGTATTCGGTGAACTTGGCAGATGCAAATATAATAATCGCAGGCGGAAGAGGCATGAAAGGCGCTGAAGGTTTTGAGCTCTTAAAGCAATTGAATGAGTATTTAGGCGGAGCAGTTGGCGCCAGTCGCGCAGCCGTTGATGCAGGCTGGATTCCATATTCTCACCAAGTTGGCCAGACCGGTCAGACTGTCCAAACCAGCGTCTATATCGCATGCGGTATATCAGGACAAATTCAGCATCTTGTCGGCATGCAGTCATGCGACTTAATTATTGCAATTGACAAAAATCCAAACACTCATATGATGCAGATGGCCGATATTGCAGTGGTAGGAGATATTTTTGAAATAATCCCTGAACTCATCACCGAGCTTCATTCATCTCAAATACAAACTACAGCTCTCGGCAAGTCCCGCTCCGTTTAATAAGAAGACGCTGCACCGCACCTTCCAGAAATTTAGCTGCTCACTCTTTATGTAATCGTTGTCAAAGCAACCGTCCAAATGCCATTAATTTAATTGAAACAAATCCCTTCCCTTTGGCAATTTCAATTTCACAACACTTTTTGTTGTCACCTCATTTGTAGACCTCCCCGTCAATGAGGTGTTTTTTTTGAGATGAACTTTGTTTGCCTTTAATACACACGACCGATTAGTTCTATGACCCCATCCGTCCAATGATATTTTCTCTAAATTGCGTAGGCGTCATGCCGACTCTTACTTTAAAAGCTGCAATAAATATCGAGGGACTGTTATAGCCACACGCCGCGGAGATCCATTTTATATTCATCTCTGAATTTAGCAGCAAACGTTTGGCATTGACCATTCGTTGAGTTGTCAGATATTCATAGGGTGAAACTCCAAAATGCTTTTGAAACTGGCGCGTAAAATAATAGACGCTTAAACCGACACTCGCAGCAACCTCAGATACGGAAATCTGTTTATTGAAGTTCTGCCTTATATAGGCTTCCGCTGAAGTGATTGCCAGATCTATAGATTTTGTCTGGTATGAACCGCTCTCTGACAATATGGCAAGCAACTTATGAATAGAAGCAGAAATCGAGTGTTCCAAAGCGTTTTCACCTCTGATCAAACCCATTAACAACTTGAAGTCCTGTTCTATCAGAGTAGGTGTTTTGATTACCACTGGCTCTCCAAATTTCCTTGCCAGTAGTTCACTATAGGAAAATACTGAATTGCCCCGAATATGCAGCCATTTAAAACTAATTGGTTCTTTCGAATAATATCTATGAGGACTTCTGCAGTCCATTAGAATGAATTCATCTTTTCCAACAACAACGGACTTATCCCCTACTTCAATGCTCAATTCACCTTTTTCAATAAACATCATCAGCAAACTATCAAAGTAGTCACGCTCGACTTTATAATCGCTGATCCCGAAATACTCTCCAGCCAGCTCGACATAATAAAGGTTTTCCTTAGCAAAAGAAGAGGGATTAAACGAAAATACTTTGGTTGAAATATTTTTCTCCATAAGACCTCCGATTTCCTCATTGTCTTGACGTCATTATATAGCAAGATACATGAATAGAAAAGTAAAATCTGATAAAAATTAAATTTTTGTTGGCCGAAACACCCCATGTTTTCGTATTCATGCAACTGAAAATACGAATCCAAAAAAATTAAAAGAGCAATATTTATGTATGTAAGCATTTTTTGATTATAGATTTGATAAAAAATGCGTGTTAGAATATTTATAATATTCAAACTATAATTCTGTGCAAAGGTGGTCGTACGGTGTCAACTTTAAGAGAACGAAATTTGAGACGACTTGAAGAAAGCATTGCGGGCAAGAAATCAGACGGTCATGCAGTTTTTCATTTTTATACTTTTCCATTCTTTCAATCCGTGACAGGCGTTAATCTTGATGACTATTTTCACAAACCGGAAGTGACACTAAAGTGCCAATACGAGGCCTTGGAGTTGTTGGACGGAATTGGAAACCTGGTGCCAGACATGGGCTCCGTCGCAGAAGCCAGCGGTTTGGGAAGCAAAGTTCTCTTTGATAAAAAGGGCTTTATTTCTGCGCATCCTAACCCTAAAATTGCAGAGGCATTTGATGCAAGTGACCTGGATTGGTTGGAACCCGCAGATCCATATGGCGACAATTACATGGCCAAAGCGCTGACAACACTTCAATACATGGTAGATCACTGTCCGGAAGGCTATCGAGTGAATCCCCATCCGCTCATGGGACCATTTACCGTTGGTGCAATGTTAAGAGGAATCAGCGACTTTTGCGCGGATACGATTTCAGAGCCTGAATTAGTTAACAAAATACTTGATGTCGTTGTTGAGACACAAATCAGATTCTTAAAAGCGCAGGAAAAGATTCTTGGAAAACTTCACCATGTTCTAGTCGCTGATGACCTTTCTGCATTTCTGAACGAGCAATCCTTCAGGGAAATTATCTTACCAAGATACGAACAAATATTTAAAGAGTTTCCCAATACGCAAAGATGGCTTCACAATGACTCAACTGCACGCCACGTTGCGACAGCCATCGCTGATTCGGGCATGGTTGCCTGGCAGTACCTTCCGGATATAGCACCACAGGATGCACTCGAGCTGACCAGAGGGGAAGTTACACTGTTGGGTGGACTAAGTCCATTAGATCTTCAAAAATGGACAGCAGAGGAAACCTATGACAAATGTATTGAAACGCTTAAATCCTTCGGCGGCAATAATCGCTGTGTTCTGGCAGCCGGAGGTTCCATCAATCAGGTACCAATAGAGAATCTCAAAGCAATGTTCAAAGCCGCTGACGACTATAAAATTGACTAATTTACAAGACGCTAAATCTGACATGCAGTGACTTCCAGAAATACCAGCGATTAGATTTTAAGTGATGTATTCCACGCCTAAAGTAGTCTGATGCATTTTCGCCACACGCCTGATGCGTTGATGCATCTTTTTACAAGCCAAAGGTTTAACCGACAGATTACTATTTTAAAATGTAGATTTTTACATACCTCTTGCTCAACAAATGTTTGATAACTCCACCCGTATTTTTCGAAAAAAGACACCCTCTGTTGGAAACGCTTGAATCACTCAGACAAGCGTTTCCAACAGGGGGTGTCTTCCTTATGAGACTTCTGATTTCTAAGTGATCCACTCAGGGAATACGAACCTTTTCATGTGTTCGATAAAGAAGTTCACAACTGCAATCAGAAAAGAAGCGAAGCTGCCTAATCATTGGCATGCATTTTGCGATATAAAATATTGCCAATTTAAGATAGCTGCAAAGCCTCATCCCCATTCCAGCCTCTCCATTTTTCAAGACTCCAAACGCTCGGTCAATTTGAGAATTGAATACCTCAGCTTTTTTCGAGTTGCATGACCTAAGGTGACCCTTTGTACTATGGCCAGCAACCTGGGCTTATTGGAGAAATCCATAAGCCTCCCATTTTGGAAAGATAAGAGCCTGTCGATCAGATCAATTTCTTTGACGTTTCTCACGTGGGAGGACTTGAAGATATGGTTTTTTGGTGCTCAGCTTTCTGGGCGCCATTTTTTATGAGGTGGATTCAGATATTTTTCCAGAAGATCCAACATTTCTAGATTTATCACCCTAAGGTATCCCTGAAAATTATTAGACGAATGGAGGAATCAATATGAAGGCAATTAGATTCACAGGTCCAGAGACTATGGAATATGTGGACGTACCAAAACCAGTCATTGAAGACGATGAAGTGCTCATCAAAGTTATGGCAGTTGGCATCTGCGGGACGGATTTAGAGCTTTTCAGCGGAGAAATGCCCTACATAAAAAACGGACTGACTACTTACCCGTTGATCCCCGGCCATGAATGGTCAGGTCAAATTGTTGAAATTGGAAGCAAGGTCACAGGATTCAAGGTTGGAGACCGCGTAACAGGAGACGTCAGCATCGGCTGCGGGAACTGCAGTATGTGTATGACCGGACGATTTAACCTTTGCCCCAACAGAAGAGTCGTCGGCTCGTATAGAAATTACGACGGCGCATTCGCAGAGTATCTTAAACTGCCTTACAGGCACGTTTACCCATTGCCCAATGACCTTAGTTACGAAGAAGCCGCTCTGATTGAACCCGCAGCAACAGCGGCCTACGGCGTCATGAAAGCTGGAATTGGTTTGGGAGAAACCGTCCTGGTCATTGGAGACGGCCCCATTGGACTGCTCTCAGTGCAGACCGCCGTTTTGTCCGGCGCAAGCAAAGTTTTTCTAATTGGCAGTTGGGAGGAGAAACTGAAATTGGGAATTGATATGGGGGCAAGCATTGCATTGAATTATCGAAACGGTGACATTGTTGAGGTCATTCAAGAAAAAACTCAATTCAAAGGCGTTGATGTCGTGATCGAAACCTCAGGCAGCACAAAAGCTTTCAATCAATCCTTGAGACTTTTGAAGCCCGGTGGGAAAATCGTCTTGTTGAGCATCTATACCAGCTCTGAATTTATGGCAGAAATAAACAGCATTGTCTCGAAAGACGCGGAAGTCATAGGCGTATTGGCAAGCTGCAACTCTTTCAAGCCTACAATCGAATTACTGTCAGCTGGAAAAATCGACGTTCTGCCCTTGATTACGCACTGCTTTCCGTTAGAACAAGCAAAAGATGCAATAGACATGATGAGATCAAAGAAAGATCTCAGAATAAAAGTATTGCTGATTCCTTCTGAGATGGCATGAAATTTCAATCGATAATATACTGGAGTGATCAGCATGAGCGAGTCCTATGAGAAAATAGTGAATTGTAAGCTGAATAATCGTGAAATTGCAATACTATGGTTAGGACAGGCAGGCTTTTTAATTAAGTCAAGCGACGGCATCATTATCGCAATAGATCCCTATCTTTCTGACTGCGGAGAACGGATCAAAGGATTTGTCAGACAATCCCAAAAGTCCGTCAGCGCCGAAGATTTGAAGCCGAATTTGTATATTACGACACATCTGCACTTTGATCATTTTGACTATGACGCCATTCCAATAGTCGCCAAACAAAGCAATGCCATCTTCCTAGGGCCCGAATCCTGCTGCTTGAAGCTATTAGAAATCGGCTTAGATTCTACCCGCATAATACCCTTACATCTTGATAAAGAAATCGAATATAAAAGTGTAAAAATTAAATCAGTCTTCGCAGATCATGGCACTTTATCGCCAGACGCGGTTGGAATACTAATGAGGATCAATGGAACCGTGCTTTATTTTTCAGGAGATACAGCTTACAGGCCCGAAAAATTAACCTGGCTTGCTGAAAGCACTCCAGATCTTTCATTTCTGTCCATTAACGGGAATTTCGGAAATTTAAACGCTGCTGAGGGCGCATGTCTCGCAAGTGATCTTAAAACGAAAATCGCCATTCCATGCCATTATGGCACATTTATTGAGCATGGCGGCGATCCATTAAACTTTCAAGCTGAAATGGGCATTATCGCACCAGCATGTCAGGTCATTATCATGAACCAAGAAGACCTGTTGATATATAAACCAACGCAAGTAGGTAGTTAAACAGTTAAAGAGCGCAGCCATATCACATAAGGCTGCGCTCTTTCGATTTCATGTCAATTGCATTATTTGATTAATCAGGTCAAAATCCTGAGCTTCTCTATCCTGTTTTTCTCGATACTCTCAACGACAAACTCAACATTGCCGTGTTCAATTCGCTCACCAACTTCTGGCAATCTTCCGAATTCACCAATGATAAACCCGCCTATGGAGTCAAAATCCTCGGTTTCAATACGAAGCCCCAGCATTTCATTGACCACATCAATCTTAGTTGATCCGTCCACAACATACTCGTCTTCCTGGATCACTTCTATTGAAACCTCGTGGTCATCATATTCGTCTTGAATATCGCCCACGATTTCTTCAACAAGATCCTCAAGGGTGACCATGCCCGCAGTCCCGCCGTATTCATCCAAAACTATAGCTATAGCAGCGCGTTTCGATCTCATCTCCGAAAAAAGCTCGCTGGTCATTTTGAATTCGTAAGTAAAATAAGGTTCCCTTATAAAGTCCTCAATATTGAAAGTGTTATGGAGCGGCTCATAAAAAATCAGATCCTTGACATTCAAAAGACCAATGATATTATCCGGCGTCTCGTCATAAACCGGGATTCTCGAAAACCTTTCACTTTTGAACAGATCCACGATTTCCTCAAATTCCGTGTTTTTCTCAATCATGACCATATCCGTTCTCGGTGTCATGACATCTCCAACCTGCGAGTCCCCAAACTCAAAAACGTTGTAAATCATCTTCTTTTCGTCGCCTTCGAGGACACCTTCCTCGTGGCTGACAGTCACCATAGTCTTCAGCTCTTCCTCTGTGATGAACGGTTGATCTTTGTCCGGACTTCCGCCCAACAAGCGGATTAGAAGCCCGGTAATGAACATGACGGCTGAAAGCACAGGTGTCATTAGCACCATGATCAATGAGATTGGCGCGGCTACTTTAAGCGCAAGTTTCTCCGAATGTTCAGAGGCATAAGATTTAGGTGTAATCTCACCGAAGATCAGTACGAGTAATGTCATGGCAACCGTCGAAATACCAACGCCTTGAACAGGACCAAACATTGCAATGGCTATAGATGTTGCAAGCGCAGAGGCTGCTATATTAACAATATTATTGCCGACCAGTATGGCACCCAACAGACGGCTTGGAGATTTTAAAAGGCGGGATACCCGTTCAGCGCCCTTAACATTTTCTTCCACCATGTGTCTGAGTCTGATTTTGCTGAGTGACATCAGCGCTGTTTCTGAGGCTGAGAAAAATGCTGACATCATTAAAAGCGAAATCAGTAAAATACTTTGCCATAAGTCACTTGGTTCCAAATCAATCACGCTCCAAAATTAATGTAGTTACTAAAATGCATTATAGCATAATTTAGATATTTTTCAAAAAAAGAGTCCCAAATCATAAGAGATTCAGGACCCTGTGACCTATTAATATTATTTGAAAGCCTCTTCTTTAAGAATAGCTGCTTTATCCGTACGCTCCCAAGGGACATCGAGATCCGTGCGGCCAAAGTGTCCATAGGCTGCAACTTGTCGGAAAATAGGACGTCTCAGCTCGAGGTCCCGAATGATGGCCGCCGGACGCAAGTCAAAGTGCTTGTTGACCAGTTCAAGAATCCTCTCCTCAGACACTTTACCGGTTCCAAAGGTCTCAACCAGTACAGAGACCGGTCTTGCGACGCCTATGGCATAAGCGAGCTCAATTTCACACTTGTCCGCTAGGCCTGCCGCTACAATGTTCTTGGCAACATAGCGTGCAGCATAGGTCGCGGAGCGGTCCACCTTTGTAGGATCCTTGCCGGAGAACGCGCCGCCGCCATGACGTGAATAGCCGCCATAGGTGTCGACAATGATCTTTCTTCCAGTCAGACCGGAGTCACCCTGAGGTCCCCCAACGACGAAGCGTCCGGTTGGATTGATGTAGTATTTGGTTTCTTCATCCAAAAGCGCTTCAGGCACTATATGACCAATGACATACTGCTTCAGGTCTTTCTCGATCTGTTCTCTGGTAACCTCCGGGCTGTGCTGCGTCGAAATGACAATCGTATCAATTCGAACCGGCGTATCCCCATGATACTCTACTGTCACCTGGGTTTTTCCATCCGGGCGGAGATAGTCGAGAACACCTTTTTTACGGACCTCTGTCAAACGCCGCGCCAGTTTATGCGCCAGCGAGATAGGCAGCGGCATCAGCTCTGGCGTTTCGTTGCAGGCGTAACCGAACATCAGGCCCTGGTCCCCTGCGCCAATCGCTTCGATCTCATCCGTCATTTGGCCGCTGCGATGTTCCAACGCGTCATCCACGCCCATGGCTATGTCCGCGGACTGCTCGTCAATAGAAGTGATCACCGCGCAAGTATCCGCGTCAAAACCGTATTTCGCGCGTGTATAACCAATGTCCTTGATTATGTCCCGAACTGTCTTCGGAATGTCAACATAACAGCTCGTCGTTATTTCGCCCATAACGAGCACGAGACCTGTTGTTACCGCTGTTTCACATGCGACGCGTGCTTTTGGGTCATTGGCGAGAATGGCGTCAAGAATGCCGTCAGAAATCTGGTCGCAGATCTTATCCGGATGTCCCTCTGTAACACTCTCAGAAGTAAAGAGTCTTTTTTTCACTTTTTCATGCCTCCTGAATTTCATCAATTTGTGTTAGTGTCTCATGCAGGACCCTTTAAAGACCCTGCCGATGGTCCCGGCTCCGACAACTAATCCAGAACCGTGCCGCGCAAATAAAAAAAGCCCCTTCAGAAAAGAAGAGGCACTTCAGATTACTTAAGCACACCTCATCTCTCAGTCGTCCAAAAAGCGACTGTAGGATTTAGCACCTTTTTACTGAACAAACTCAAGGTCTGCATATAAAATGCGGCCTCTCACCGTTCGTACCGGTTGCCGGGTTTCATTGGGCCTATTCCCTCCACCACTCTCAATAAGGATTCAATTATTTGTTTTTGACCATTGAAATTATAGCACAGGAGATATAGGATAGCAACCTATTTTTTCAACCCCTATCTTTGTAACCATTTCGTAAGGTCACTGTAATAGGCCACTCCGGGAAATTTAGTATAATTGGGTTGGGAAGGTGATTTTATGCAACCACAATTTATCCGCATTGGGCGAAAATTTGCTACAGCCGCCCTTGCTCTGTCACTTATCACCTCGTCGGCTTTTGCTGACTATCAGCTTTATTATCAGAATAAAACAACCGAAACCATTACAAATGGTGTGCAGTACGAAAAACTGCTTCGCCTGACGGACGGAGGCTGGGTCAACGTCAACGTCCTGAAAGTTGATCTGAAAAACCCAAATCTCAAGGTCAAACCCATCTATCCAAGCCTTTTGTCAGCTAAGGCCAGTTTATCAAACATTTCAAAATCCTATGACAATCTCATCGGCTCTGTCAACGCTGACTTTTTTGATCCGGCGACAAGCTCGACCCTTGGCCCTATTGTGGACGAAGGTGCTTTGATTACGACCCCAAATGGAGACACTAGATTTGCCTCACTCAATATTACTAACTACGGTGTTCCATTCATTGATCATTGGGCAAACTATGAAATGACCTTATCCAATGGCAGTTACACAATGTCATTGAATTACATCAACAAACCTTATCTGAATTACGACCGCGCCATTGTCTTCGATTCAAAATGGGCAGCAAAATCCTTCGGTAAAACAGCCAATGTCGCGATTCTTGAAATGTATGTCGAAAATGGCGTTGTCAGAGGCTTCCAGGAAAATGGCAACCCCTATCCGCTCACTGACAACACCTTTGTTGTCGCGGCTGTAGGCACTAAAATCAAGGAGCTGCGGGACAACTTCCGCGTCGGCGACACCGTGGAGATCGATTACAGTGACTCGCTGAAAAATATTGACTTCACCATAGGCGGCGGCTCCGTCATGGTAAAGGACGGAAAGCCTGTCAGCACCTACACGTTGAATATAGCCGGTCAACATCCAAGAACGGCAGCCGGGATCACAAAGGACAAACAACAATTGATCCTGCTGACGGTTGACGGCCGAACCAATAATTTCAGAGGCTTGAATCAGCCTGAGCTCTCTCAGCTTCTAATTGAGCTTGGCGCCTATGACGCTATAAACCTCGACGGAGGCGGTTCAACTACCATGGTCGTCCGGCCGGTTGGCTCCACTGACCTCGACGTGGTCAATACCCCCTCTGACGGCCCGGAGCGAAGGGTGCACAACGGCATTGGCGTGATCAGCACTGCGGAAGGCGGCACATTGGATCTGATTCTGTTGGAAGCCGCTCAGTCCGGAATCTTTGTCAATGCACCGCTTGAGCTGTCTCTGAAAGGCATTGATGCCAACCGCAGCCCGGTTGAGATCGATCCGGCTCTGATTAGCTGGTCAGTGACAGGCGTTGGAGGCAGCTTTACCGAAGAAGGCTTTGTACCTTCCTCTGCAGGCAAAGGTGTCATCACTGCAAATTATGGCGGCTTGACCGCTTCAAAGACCATCGAGGTCTATAAAGACGCGGTGGATCTGATCATCAAGCCATCTTCGCTCCAATTGAAGCTTGGCGAAACTGGAAACTTCAAGTTGTTCGCCCTCGATGCGACCGGGCATCAGGCTGAGCTGCCTACGGATTTCGCGACATGGACCATTCCGGATCAATTGATCGCATTAAATCCTGACGGTACTTTCACAGCGGGAGTCAATCCCGGCAAGGGCGTGATCACAGTTGAATACAATGGCATTAAAAAACATTTGCCAATAGCCGTCGGCGAATCACATACCGTTCTATTTGACTTTGAGCAGCCATCGGCAACTTTCCTGGGGTATCCTCAAGAGGTGACAGGGAGCTTTGTACCGCTTAAGTTCAGCCCGAACGGTTCCACGGGCGGGCGTCTGATCTTCGACTTCTCGAAGACAGAAGCGACAAGAGCTGCTTATGTCATGCTGGGCGAAACAGGCGTCACCCTTCCTGAAGTCCCTGACAAGCTGGGCTTGTGGGTCTTCGGCAACTACGGCTATGAGCACATGCTGAAAGTTAAGTTAGTGGACGCAGACGGCAAGGTGGTCAACCTTGAATTGGCACCAAGCATCAACTGGGAAGGATGGAAATTTGTAGAAGCGGTTTATCCCAACGACATGAAAGCGCCCGTCAAAGTGGAGCGCATTTACGTGGCTGAAGATAATCCGGCCAGAAAAGACCGCGGCGTCATCGTCATCGACCAACTGGTTTCAATCAAGAAGAACGCTCTGGAGGTCAACCTTCCGGATGATGTGAATAAACTGCCTAAACTTGAATCTCAAAAGGTCAATACAAACGGCGGCACCACGCTTTTGGTCTATGGTGGATTTGAAGCCGGTACTCGTCTGAACGGCACTCCCGGATCTAAGACGGATACCACCTATCTCAACTACGTCAACGCTGCTACACAGCTTAACAAATCCTCAAAGACCTATTTTGCAGGTAATGTCGATGCTATGCTTGGCAACCTCATGGGCACTGAAGTCGTCGCTTCCGGCTACAGTGAATTTATTTCAGATCAAGTCGCCGTAGTCACTCTGAATGTCAAGAACAAGTCGATCATCAAGTCGAACGCCAAGCAGTGGCAGTCCTTCCTGGCACGCACTAACGCCATGATCGCCGGCAGCGGTGAAAAGTCACTTATGATCGTCACCAACTCCACCCTCGAGTTCTCAGATAAGCTTGAAGAAAATCTCTTTTACGAAAAGCTCGAGCAGCTCTACAACAAGGGAATCCGCACGACGATTTTCAGCGGCGGCACTTCCAAGGATCCTGACCTGCGACTGACACGCTACGCCAGCGTCGTCGACGTTCAGTCATTGACACCTTCCAGTACCTTTGACCTGAAAACAGGGACCAAGGCAGTTGCTGTCAACCTGAAGGACGGCAGCATCACGTATCAGCTCAGGACTCTGTCATTAAAGAAATAGCTTATCCCAAAAAAACAAAGCCGTGAAATTGGAAATCAACCAATTTCACGGCACTATTTTTTTGTAAGCGCACAGCTTATGCTGCAAGCAGTGCCACAAACAACGGAATGGTCGCGATTGACAGAAGTGTCGAGATGAAGATGGCACGGCTGGCGAGCTGGTAGTCACTCCCGTATTGGGCCGCTATGACGGCTGAATTGGCCGCAGCGGGCATGGCCGATATGACCACCGGCACACCGAGCAGCAGCCCCCCAAAACCCATTGTCTTAAGTACCAAATAGACGCAGATGGGCATGATCAGCAGTCGCAGGATAGAAAAGGCGTAAACCTTCCAATCCATGGTCAGTTGTTTGAAATCACTGTCCGCCAAAATAAACCCAATAAACATCATAGACAGCGGTGTTGTCATGGAGCCGACCAAAGTCAGCGCATCAAATATTGGAGCCGGCAGCTCGACTGAAAGCAGGAACAGGGTAAAGCCTGTCACAATTGCAACCAAACTGGCATTGATATGAACCTTCTTCGAGCTTACGCCTGCCGAATCCGTGTGGCGCTTCAGTACGTGAACGCCATGCGTCCACACCAGAAAAGAAAACGGCAGATTGTAGATCGCCGCGTAAAAGACGCCTTGGGCGCCATAAATCAGATTGATGACCGGGTATCCCATGTAACCAAAATTTGAAAATAAAATTATATACTCATAGACGTCCATGGCTTTTCCGTCCACTTTCAGAAGCCAAGTCGCCGGTTTGACCATGAGAATGCCAAACACATAAACCGAGAGTGAGATGACAATAAAGATCGCACTGCTCTTCAGGACAGAGGGAGAAAATTCCATGTTCATGGAAGTGATCAAAAACGCCGGCAGTGTGACATTGAGCACCAGGCTTCCCACTTCCCGGATCACGCCATCCGTGACGACTTTAAGCCGCTTGACGAGTGCGCCAATCACTATGAGCAAAAATATGACAAAGACTTGCTGAAGTACCATTGGCACCGCTCCTTAACTGCAAACCTGTAATCAGGTGACGCCTCCGTCCCCCTCTCATTTTGGGGATTTACAGGTATTCGAAGAAATCTGAAAGGCCGCTATTGATAAAATCGTACAATAAAGGCTGATCCGCCGAAAAGTCGCCCACTTTGGACAAATATTGGTTCAGGTGACCATCGGCAAAACGCTTTTCAATGGTTTTCAGCGTTTCTTGGTCAAAAGCCGCAACCAGCAATTGGTGGGACTCCGTCACAAAATAATTGGCAAAAACGTCGCCATTCAAATAGTAGATCCATTCCGACACATGAGCATTGTCTTGATTAAACTCTGTAAAAAGCTCCCCAGCCAGATAACTGTTGGGCATAAGCTCTGGCATGGATGACTCAAACTCAGTGACAAACGCAGGGTCAAGTATGCTGTAGAGGGTGATGTACTCCGACTTGCGAAGCATGAAGGACGCTTCTACCGGCGACACTGCCAGCTGGTGCTTGAGTTCACAGCTGCCAATCCAGCGCTGCGGATGATCCGGCAGATCGTTGTGAAAGACAAGATCAAAGATGCGGACAAAATAGCCATTTTCGTTTTCTATCAAAGCTTCACAGCGAAAATGCCCGGCTTCAGTCCCTTCTTTGACAATATTTTTGAGCAGCGTCGACTTTGGACCGTCCAAGCGCTCGTCCAGGACGAGATCCCCAAGGTACAGAATGCCCTCGGCATCCTGGCCATGCAGCCTCATAAGATAGTAATGAAGATGCTCACATTCTGAGGCTGGGGACGGGCCAAGGCGGTCAAAAAGCTGTAAGGCAGCTTCTCTTCCCAGACCGTTCTTCTCATAGTCCTGCAAGATGAAACTGTACTGGGGCAGAAAATCATAGATGGCATTAGGCGACTCCGGATCCACCGCATGAGCCGTAGCGACGAGATACGCGAACTCGGCATAGGTAATGGATTTGAAGGCACCGCCCAGGCCGCCGGTCATCTCCAGGACACGCTGCTCAATGCGATCTTTTTCCATGGCGTCAAACTCATCATAGGCGTCAATGCCGTAGTCTTCATAGTCCAAATGCAAAAGCTGATACATGGTTCTTGATCCGTCTATCCGCCAGCGGGCGACGACGCCAACAACACCCATCAGCCTCGTCGCCGTAGCCTGTGCGTCTATCAGCTCCGCGCGTTGTGAAAAAGGGCGGGAAAACCGCCCTTCGATTACTTTTCCCATATCGTTTCCTTTCATGCGGTTAGACAACAGGCACCAACCGGCTCTGTACCTCTTTTGCAACTGCGTCTGCCCTGGTTTTCGCCTCTTCACCGGAGGCTGCCACGGAAGAGACATAGATTTTGAGTTTTGGCTCTGTGCCCGATGGTCGAATGGCGAACCAAGTGCCGCCTTCGAGCTCATACTTGACAACATCTGACTTTGGAAGGCCGGTAGGATCATTTTCAAAATCTGTTATTTTAACAGTTTTGAGGCCCGCAACGACATCCATGCGGTCATTTCTGGCGTTTGCCATTATCTGGCCAATTTGCGCCATGCCGTCCTTGCCCTCTCGCTTGAGATTGACCAGTGTCTCATAGTGGTATCCGTACTCTCTGTAGAGCGCGTCGAGGCGATCCAGCAAAGTTGCCTTTCGCTTATAATAGTGCATCAGCATTTCAATAATCCAGACTGTAGAAATGACGGCGTCCTTATCTCTGACATCTGTTCCGATCAGATAGCCATAGCTTTCTTCATAGCCAAAGAGGAAAGTTTTGGAACCATCTTCATACTGACGGATTTTTTCTCCAATAAATTTGAAGCCCGTCAAGGTGCTGACCACTTCAATGCCATTTTTCTTCGCTATGGCTGCGCCAAAGTCCGAGGTGACGATTGTATCCAAGACCACCGGATTCTTTGGAAGTTCCCGCAGTTGAGAGATCATGTAGTCCAGCAGCAACCCACCCGTCTGATTGCCCGTCAGTTTAATGTAACGTCCCAGATCATCTCTGACAACAACACCCACGCGGTCGCAGTCCGGGTCCGTGGCAATAGCCGCAGAAGCGCCATACAGTTCAGCATAAGCCACAGCACGCTCATAGGCTTCCATTTCTTCTGGATTTGGCAGCTTGATGGTGGTAAAATCACTGTCTTCTTCCATTTGCTCCAGGACAGGGATCAACCCTTTGAAATTGAGTGCCTCCAGCGCTTTCACTACCGGCCGTCCGCCAGTGCCGTGAAGCGGTGTGAACACCACTTTAAAGCCCTCAGGTGGGCTATTGAACATTGAAGGCGTACAGGTTTTTGTTACAACACCTTCGATGTAAGCCTGATCAACAGATTCCGACACAATTTCAAGCAGTCCTTTTGACTTGGCAGCAGCCTCATCCATGTAAGAGACATCTTCAAAGGATTTGACCGCCAGAACAGCCTCAATGACTTTGTCCGCCTCTTCAGGCACGAGCTGGCAGCCATCTTCCCCGTATACTTTGTAGCCATTGTACTCAGGAGGATTGTGGCTCGCGGTGATGACAATGCCTGCGGAGGCGTTGAGATAGCGAACAGCAAAAGAAAGCTCAGGCGTCGTTCGAACACCTTCATAAACATAGGCTTTAATGCCGTTGGCGGCCATAACCAAAGCAGCCTCCAAAGCAAACACTTTGGAAAATCTGCGCGTGTCATAGGCTATAACTATAGCGGGCTCTATTCTTGCGCCCCGATCGAGTATATATTTTGCAAATCCCTGGGAGGCTTTTCGAATCACATAACGATTCATTCGGTTGGTCCCTGCGCCTATGATGCCTCGCATGCCGCCTGTACCAAATTCCAGGTCTTTATAAAAGCGTTCTTCAATCTCCTTGGCATTTTCTTTAATAGCCAGAAGTTCATGACGAGTATCCTCATCCACATAAGGGCTCTCTAACCAATGCTGATACATTTTTTGAACGTCCATGATGCTCCCCTCCAAAGTGTCATATTTTTTTCAGCAGTTCCTCAAGAACCGCAGCGAGCAGTTGGTCCCTGATGGTATTTAAATATAATCCGTTGCTCTTCAAAACGTCAGGCAGCCAACCCGGAATTTTTTTTCGTTCCTCCACCTGAATCAGAGGTTCACTGGTAAGGACCTCATCAGACAACGCAACATCACTGATGATCCGGAAGCGGTCAATCCCGACTTTCTCGGCGCCATACTCCATTAAAGCCAGGGCAATCTCAGCATAGGAGGCCGTTGCATCAAGCTTTAGCAATTCACAGAGCTTAGGAATGAGATCCTCAAATAAAAGCCGCTGAGGGCTTTTATCTTTGATTCCTAGCAGCGCTGCAAGTTTGGCAATGACGGTTTCATCCATCTGAGAAAATCGCTGTATGTAATAAGCATTTTCCCGCAATTGATCAACGTAATATTGATTGCCCTTAAATTTTTTATAATGCTTGAGCGTATCATAATACCCCATTTTCATATTGCGGTGAAGGGTTTCAGGAATAACTTCAAGTGTTCTTCCCAAGTCACCGGAAGGATACAGGCGCGTGATCTCAAGACCGGTACTGTCAAACTTCTGCTTAATTCCCATTCCTTGAGACTCTACGCAGATGATCTCTTTGAAACCTTTCTGCTTAAGAAGTCTTACCGGCAAATTGTCGTAAAAGCCACCGTCTATGTATAGTTTACCGTCGATGCGTTCCAGTTTGAAAACCGGCAGGTTGGCCGAGGCCATCAAATACTCTGTGAGCATACCGTCCGGAACTTCCGAAAGATAGACATCCAGAGGCCTGAAATCAGACAGAGAGACAGTCACAAAGCCAAAGACCTTATTGGATCTTCGAATGGCCTCCTCCCGCACCGTACGCTTTAAAAGCCCCCTGAGGGGGGTGATATCCAGCCCGCCTTCAGCGATGAACCGCTTAAACGAAGCTCTGAGTTTATTTAAATCTTCAGTTTCAAGATCCATGCGAATAATCTTGTTCATGAGCTTCTCGTCACCATTAAAAACAAGTGACGGCTTCATGTTGTACCATATTTCCCATGCCAGCTCAAAGTCATCCTGAATAATGTAGGCACCATTGATCGCGCCTATAGAAGTGCCTGCAACACCGTCAATTTCAATGCCTAGCTCCCTGAGCGCCTTCCAGGTGCCCATATGATAGGCGCCTTTGGCGCCGCCGCCTTCAAGTACCAAACCCGCCAAAGCTATCCCTCCAGTGCTGGGATTTTAAGGCAGCTGCCTTGGTTGCTCAGCCGCGCTCAATTAAAGTATAAACTCTTGTTAAAGCCCTTTATTCTCGATGACCGCAAACATAAGTACACCCTTGCAGGCAATTTCGCCATCTACATAGGCAATAGCCTCACCTTTTCCAATGCCGCGACGGAATGCGTGAAGGACGACTTCCATTCTGAGCTGATCTCCAGGCACAACCTGGCGTTTAAACCTTACCTCATCTATACCCGCAAAAACAGCAAGTTTTCCTTTATTTTCTTCCAAACTCATTAACGCGACCGCACCGACCTGAGCCAGGGCTTCAACAATCAATACGCCCGGCATGATAGGGTTGCCCGGAAAATGTCCTTGAAAAAAGGGCTCATTAACTGATACTGATTTTATACCCACCGCACTTTTTCCGGGCTCAAAATTTTCTATTCGATCCACAAGCAAAAACGGATAACGGTGAGGAATGATTTTTTGAATTTCAATACTGTTTAACATGTTTGCCCTCCTAATCCAATCCGGCTAAATTTCAAGTGTTGTTTCCCCTGACAATCTTGCTGAACCTCCAACCCAGACGGACTGAATCCATGTTTGTTTTGGGATTTCTCCCTGTGGATTCTCCTCGTCAGGAATCAGGCCTGTGTCCACCAATTCGCCGGTATTCTCGCTCCAAAGCACCCTGGCGTTTATTTTTGAAGGCTGATCCATCCACATGCCCTGTGCAAAGCTCATGACCTCTTCCATAACAGGCCTTGAAGCGTCTGAATGGGCATCAGGTTCATCCGCGCCGGAAGCTCCGAAGGACACACCAAAACCGTTACCAACCGCTCCGTAGGCACTCAAATACGCAGCCAGGGCGCCATTTGAGGTTCCGGTTGCCGACTCCTCTGCAATACCAAACAATGGCGCGAAGTTGCGGCACCACGCAGTGAACACCGGACGACTTGTCTCTTGGGTCAAATCCTGTCCTGATGCCAGCGCGAAGCAATGGTAGCCTGTGACGCCGTTAACTTCACTGATTTTGATGATCTCCTCCAGGTCAGGCTGGATTGATCGCAAGGCTTCTATACTGTTCACCGGCACCAGAATATCCTTTAGTCCGGTGGAGACAATTTGAACCGGAAGGCCCGGCGCTTGATTGTCCTCTGACAACCCCAGCGACCAGAAGATCTCCTCTGGCTCAAGAATAGGTCCAAAGACAGGTGTTGTCTGCTCCATCAGAATCTCTTCCGGTGAAACTTTGATTTTAAGCAAGCCTGCTTTTGTTTCCTGAACCAGTGTCTGTCTTCCCTTTAAGTGTCCAAGATGCTCAAGCAGCCAAAAGGTACCTATGGTCGCGTGTCCGCATAGTTCAACTTCTTCTGTAGGGGTAAAAAAGCGCACCTTATAGTCCGCCAGATCGCTCTCCATGACAAACGCCGTTTCGGAAAAACCCATTCGGGCTGAAATGTCGAGCATCTGAGTCTCTGACAGCAAGGAAACTCCAGGCTGAATCACGACCCCCGCCGCGTTGCCACCGCTTACGCCCTCGGTAAAGGCATGGATCTCATACACGTGAACCTTCATTATCAATGCCCCCCGCTAAAGCCGCTTTGATTTCAACTTTAAAAATACGGCGCGTGGGAAATTTTCCAACGCGCCGTCATCCATTCTTTTATTGTCGACCGTTATTCTCTAACGCCGGCGATGCGTCATCATGCTCTTCTCAAGCACGTCAATATGTTCAAGAGACATGCCGGTTCCCTTGGCGACACAGGATATGGCATCCTCAGCAACATAAGTTGGAATACCCGTTCTCTTTTCGAGCATACGGTTTAGTCCATGCAGCAATGAGCCGCCGCCCGTCATGACAATGCCTCTCGCGCTGATATCAGATGCCAGTTCTGGCGGTGTCTTCTCAAGTACGGAGTGGACAGCATCACTGATTGCATTGACTGGCTCTCTAAGCGCTTCGAGCATCTCTTCACTGCTGACTGTAATATTTTTTGGAAGACCCGTAATCAAGTCTCTGCCCCGGCAATCCATAGTGACGGGTTTAGGACGCGGCGAAGCCGTGCCGATTTCCATTTTAAGCTCCTCGGCAGTGCGCTCTCCAATCAACAGATTATGGGCTTTTCTCATGTATTTGATAATCGCTTCATCAAACTTGTCACCGGCAACTTTTATGGATTTGCTGACAACGATTCCGCCAAGAGAAATAACCGCTATGTCCGCAGTTCCTCCGCCAATATCAATAATCATATTACCATCCGGCTTTGTGATGTCAAGACCCGCGCCGACTGCTGCCGCTATGGGCTCCTCAATCAGAAAGGTTTTTCCGCCGCCTGCTTCAATAGTCGCATCGATAACAGCGCGCTTTTCGACTTCTGTAACGCCGCTTGGCACGCAGATTATGATCTTAGGTTTGATAAACCTGCGTGGACCACAGGTTTTGTTGATAAAGTGACGCAGCATTTTTTCGGTTACTTCGTAATCCGAAATGACGCCGTCCTTCAGAGGACGAATTGCTACGATATTGCCCGGCGTTCTGCCAAGCATCTTTCTCGCTTCTGAGCCTACGGAAAGTACGCGGCCTGTATCCCGGTCAATTGCGACCACAGAGGGCTCCTGAAGTACAATGCCTTTGCCTTTTATGAAAACGAGAACGCTGGCAGTACCCAGATCGATCCCAATTTCAGTGCCTAATCCAAACATAGCTGACCTCCTAATGTCTTATGCGTTTCAAGGGGTGGCAGCAATAGACTGCCAGAATAATCCAATCCAAATCTGTTTGTCAGCTTTCTGTGCGCGAAATATTGGCACCCAGCTGTCGGAGTTTGTTTTCAATCTCCACGTAGCCACGGTCAATATGATAAGTATTTCCAATCTCGGTGGTTCCATCTGAGATCAAACCGGCCAATATTAGGGCTGCACCCGCTCTGAGATCTGTTGCCATGACTTTCGTGCCGTGGAGCGCTCTGACACCTGTAACGACAGCGCTGTGACCTTCAATCTTGATGTCCGCGCCCATTCGGTTCAACTCTGCCACATGCATAAATCGATTTTCGAAAACGGTTTCAATAATGACAGAGGATTCTGATGCCGCAGCCATCAATGCCATAAACTGAGCCTGCATATCTGTGGGAAAACCAGGATATGGCAGAGTCGTGACATCAACTGAATTGATTTTACCCTGACCAATAACTCTCAGTGAGTCTTCAAACTCCTCAATGACAACGCCGGCTTCCTTCAGCTTGGCGATTATTGGTTTGAGATGGCTTGGCACGACATTTTCAACTATAACATCTCCATTTGTAATTGCAGCTGCGACCATGTAAGTCCCCGCCTCAATGCGATCCGGAATTACCTGATGCCGCGCCCCTGATAGTCTCTCTACGCCTTGTATGCGAATAGTGTCCGTACCGGCACCTTTGACTTTTGCACCCATTTTATTCAAAAAGTTAGCCAGATCAATAATCTCAGGCTCTTCAGCAGCATTCTCAATAATTGTGGTACCTTCTGCCATACTCGCTGCCATTATGATATTTTCTGTCGCTCCCACACTCGGAAAATCCAGATAAACACTATTACCGACCAATTTCTCCGCCCGAACTTCAATAAACCCTTCGCCGTGTTCCACATGGGCACCGAGAGCCGCAAAGCCTTTCAGATGGAGATCCACGGGCCTGGCGCCAATTGCACAGCCACCTGGCATTGGTATGCGGGCAATGCCGCATCTGGCCAGTAATGGTCCCATGACAAAAAAAGACGCCCGCATTTTCTGAACCAAATCAAACGGAGCCTCCGTCTGTGTAATGACCGGTGTATTCACTTCCAAAATGCCGTCCTGAATGCCGCTGACGTCAGCGCCGAAGGCTCTGAGTACCTCACTCATAACTTCAACATCTTTAAGCGGCGGCACATCCTCAAGTACACAGGGTGTGTCTGCCAGCAGCGTAGCCGCCATGATAGGCAGCACTGCATTTTTTGCACCACTTATTTTGACGCGTCCTTTCAAAGGACCGCTTTTATTCACTAATATATTTGCCAAAATTGGCCTCCTCTCGCGATCGCCAAATATCCGCAACATGACTTGAAGCTTTTATTAGGTCGCCCCAGACATAATTCACCGCTTGCATTATATACAATTATGAAAGAAAGTTCAACCTCTTTCATTATAACGCAAAAATCGTCAAGCAAAAAGATAAAAGGTTCACGAGGGGATTATTTAGTACCGCGGGACTATTTATATTCCAAAATACCAGATTAGTGGACGATTATAATGTCTCACAGATATAATATCAGGCCAAATTAAAAAGCACCCCCGCACCTCGGAGCCATAGCCGGGGTCAGCGCTTTTACGCGGTTGACCCCAGTTTTGGCGAATCGTTCCTTAGTGCGTGAATGCTCTCTATTCAGATTAGTTTTTCTCTGCCACTCTGATCCGGTTAATCGCTCGAGACAGCGAATCAATTGCTCTCGCGTAATCGAGTTCGCTGTCTCGCCTTTCAAGACGGTTCTGAGCACGCTGCTGAGCCGCTTTAGCTCTGTTCAGATCAATTTCATCAGCCCACTCAGCAGAATCCGTGACCACCGTTGTTTTGTCGTAGGTTACCGTCATAAAGCCGCCGCTGCAGGCTGCGTCTCTATACTTTTCTTCACCTTGCAGCCGCAAGCGGATAGAACCAATGGCGACCGGAGCTACCATTTGCTCATGGTCGTACATAATCGCAATGTCGCCTTCAGTGGTCCTGAGGATCACCATATCGACTTCTCCGTTGAAAAACGTTCTGTCGGGCGTCACTATTTCCAGCAAAAATTTCGTTGCCACCTGGGCTCACCTCCTGAAGATCGATTTTTAGCGTTATTTAAGGCTTTTTGCCTTCTCAACGGCCTCATCGATCGAACCAACATACAGGAACGCTTGCTCAGGAAGTCCGTCGTGAAAACCGTCGAGGATTTCCTTGAAGCCTCTGACCGTTTCTTTGACCGGAACATATTTTCCAGCGAAGCCGGTAAACTGCTCAGCGACGTGGAACGGCTGAGAGAGGAAGCGCTGAATGCGGCGCGCGCGCGCAACTACCGTTTTGTCCTCGTCAGAAAGTTCATCCATACCGAGGATGGCGATGATGTCCTGAAGCTCTTTGTAACGTTGAAGAATCGCCTGAACGCGACGCGCGACGTCATAGTGCTCGTCGCCGACAACTTCCGGCGCCAGAATTCTGGAAACCGAGTCAAGCGGATCCACCGCAGGGTAGATGCCGAGCTCAGAAATCTTTCTGGAGAGAACCGTCGTTGCGTCAAGGTGCGTAAAGGTCGTTGCAGGCGCCGGGTCAGTCAAGTCGTCCGCCGGTACATAGACAGCCTGAACCGAAGTGATGGAGCCTTTTTTAGTGGACGTGATGCGCTCCTGAAGGGCACCCATGTCCGTTGCGAGGGTTGGCTGGTAACCAACGGCGCTCGGCATGCGGCCGAGGAGCGCAGAAACCTCAGAACCCGCTTGTGTAAAGCGGAAAATGTTGTCGATAAACAGCAGAACGTCCTTACCTTCTGTATCCCGGAAGTACTCCGCCATTGTCAGACCGGTAAGACCGACGCGCATACGCGCTCCAGGCGGCTCGTTCATCTGACCGAAGACCATGGTCGTCTTGTCGATAACGCCGGATTCGATCATCTCGTGATAGAGGTCATTTCCTTCACGGGTACGCTCGCCAACGCCGGCAAAAACCGAAAGTCCGCCGTGCTCTTTAGCGATGTTGTTGATGAGCTCCTGAATCAGAACCGTCTTGCCGACGCCGGCGCCACCAAAGAGGCCGATTTTTCCGCCCTTGGCGTATGGTGCGATGAGGTCGACGACTTTGATGCCCGTCTCGAGAATTTCAGTCTTTGTGACTTGCTCTTCGAACGGCGGCGCTTCACGGTGAATTGGAAGCACAGGAGATCCTTCGATGTCACCTTTTTCGTCAATCGTTTCACCGAGGACGTTCAGCAAACGTCCAAGTGTCACTTTGCCAACCGGCACCGTAATAGGCGCACCTGTGTTGACTGCTTTGACGCCGCGTACCAATCCGTCCGTTGAGGACATGGAGACACAGCGCGCTATGTTGTTACCGATATGCTGGGCGACCTCAGCCGTCAGCTTGATATCTTTATACTCGACGCGAATCGCGTCATAGATCTTCGGCAGATTTTCCGTCTCGAATTGAATATCGAGAACCGGGCCGATGATCTGTACCACTTTACCCTCCATATAGCTTTCACACCCTTCCAATCAGTTGATTCCTAAGGGACAAGCCCTATTTGAGCGCTTCCGCACCACCGACAATTTCAGAAATTTCCTGCGTGATGGATGCCTGACGCGCCTGGTTGAACGACAGCGTCAAACTGTCGATGATATCCTCAGCGTTGTCATTCGCATTTTCCATTGCAAGGCGGCGCGCAGCCTGTTCCGCTGCTGCTGACTCGACAAGTGCGCCATAGATGGTGCTCTCAATGTACTTTGGAATCACATAGCTCAGTACCGTTTCCGGCGATGGCTCGTAGACCATGTAGCTCTCGTCGTCGCCCTCTTCCTCGACCTTTTCTTCCTCAACTTTGGCTTCCATGACCATCGGTAAAAGCTTCAGCATGGTCGCTTGCTGGGAAATCGTACTGATGAAACGCGTGTAGACGAGCTTGATTTCATCGACTTCTTCCTGGGAATACAGCTTCAAAAGATATTTGGCCATTTCCTGGGCATCCGAATATTGCGGATTTTCTGAAATATAGACGTACTCGCGGACTACATTATAGTCGCGCTTTGTAAAGCTGTCTCTGGATTTTTTGCCGATGGTGATAATTTTCGCGCTGGATTTGTCTTTGATATCCTCAAATACCAGCTTCATGGCGTTGTTGTTGTAACCTCCGCACAGTCCGCGGTCCGCTGTGACTATAACATAGATGCTGTTCTTGACTTCTCTGTAATCCAGAAACTCATGCTTGATCTTCTTTTGTGTCTTCATGAGGTCCTGGACAGTTTCAAGAACGGTTTCAAAGTAGGGCCGCGTAATATCCATCCGGTCCCTGGAGCGTTTGAGTTTCGCAGTGGAAACCAGCTCCATGGCCTTCGTGATCTGCATGGTGGAGTTGACGCTTTTAATTTTGCGCTTTATGTCGCGCGTTCCCATTCCTGCCACTATCGATCCCTCCTAAGGTGACGTCTTCAGATCAGATAGCCTGATCGAGATCCTCGAAGGAAAATCCTGCCTTGAAGTTCTTGATGGCTTCTTCGAGCCCTGCGACGACGTCATCTTTCAGCTCTTTTGTCGAGCGGATGGCCGCACCGATTTCAGGACGGTGATCTCTCATGTACTCAAGGAATTCTTTCTCGAACTTTTTGACAGCCTCGACAGGAACCTCCATGAGGTGCTTATTGGTGACGGCGTAAATAATCATGATCTGGTCTTCAACGGACATGGTATCATTTTGCTTCTGTTTGAGAATCTCCATGAGACGGACACCGTGATCCAGGGTTGCCTTGGTTTCTTTGTCGAGCTCAGAACCAAACTGTGCAAACGCCGCAAGTTCACGATACTGAGCGAGTTCGAGCTTGATCTTGGAAGCGACCTTTTTCATAGCCTTGATCTGAGCGTCGCCGCCAACGCGGGATACCGAGATGCCGGCATTAACCGCAGGTCGCTGACCGGAGAAGAAGAGCTCTGACTCGAGGAAGATCTGACCATCCGTGATTGAAATAACGTTGGTAGGAATATACGCCGAAACGTCGCCTGCCTGGGTTTCAATAATAGGAAGCGCTGTCAAAGAGCCGCCGCCCAGAGAATCGTTGAGCTTTGCTGCGCGCTCGAGAAGTCTTGAGTGGATGTAAAAAACGTCGCCCGGGTAAGCTTCGCGTCCTGGCGGTCTGCGGAGCAGCAGGGACATGGCGCGGTAGGCAACCGCGTGCTTGGAAAGGTCATCATAAATGATCAGAACGTCTTTGCCCTCGTGCATGAACGTCTCACCCATAGCGCATCCCGCATATGGCGCGATGTACTGGAGCGGTGCCGGCTCAGACGCGGACGCCGCGACGATGATGGTATACTTCATGGCATCATTGTCCTCGAGGGTCTTAACCAGCTGTGCAACGGTGGAGTTCTTCTGGCCTATGGCGACGTAGATACAGATGACATTTTCCTTCTTTTGGTTGATGATTGTATCGATAGCAATAGTCGTTTTGCCTGTCTGACGGTCTCCGATGATCAGCTCACGCTGGCCTCTGCCAATTGGAATCATGGAGTCAATCGCCTTAATGCCCGTCTGGAGCGGCTGATGGACTGATTTTCTTGCGATAACGCCAGGTGCAGGACTTTCGATAGGACGGAACTTCTCAGAAATGATTGGTCCTTTGCCATCAATAGGCTGACCGAGAGCGTTGACTACGCGGCCAAGCAGACTGTCACCTGTTGGGACTTCAACAATGCGCTCAGTTCTTTTTACTAAGTCGCCCTCTCGGATAAAGGTGTCGGAGCCGAACAAAACCGCACCAACACTGTCTTCCTCAAGGTTCAATACCATGCCGTATACGTCGCCGGGGAACTCGAGGAGCTCGCCTGCCATGCACTTTTCAAGTCCATGGACTCTGGCGATGCCGTCGCCGACCTGTAATACGGTACCGGTATCTTCGACTTGAAGTTTGGATTCATATTTTAATATCTGTGATTTTATCACAGAACTGATTTCTTCAGGTCTCAGATTCATCTTCCTTATCACTCCCAATTCTCATTTAGAAAGCTCTAAACGACTACTTGCCGCAGATCTTCCTTGATTTGAGCCAATTTTTTGCGTACGGAACCATCAATCATTTTGTCTCCAATTTCAAGGACAACGCCGCCGATGATAGTGTCATCCACAATATTGACCAGAGATACTTTCATTCCGGCCAATTTAGACAATTTCTCTTCAAGGATTTGCATCTGCTGCTGCGTCATTTTGACCGAAGTTCTGACCCGGCCTTTTACAAGACCTTCGCGTTCATCCACCATGGTGTCAAACAGCTTACGGATGTCTTTGAGCTCACTTTCCCGACCCTTGTCGATCAGGACCTTGATGAAATTCAACACATCCTTGGAGACGTTCCCCGCGAATACTGCCTCCATGGCAGACTTCTTCTGCATCTCGCCAAGAGATGGCGATTCAAACAGTACTTTGAAGTCTGGGTTTTCAGCCAACGTGTCGGCGATCAACCCGAGATCGCGTCTGACTTCGTCCATCTGGCCAAGTTCTGCCGCGGCTTCCATCAGCGCTTCCGCATAGGCTTTCGCGACTAGTTGTGCCATGCTGTATCCCCTACCTCCTGAATGAACTGATCGATCAGAACTTTGTGCTGGTCGCCGTCAATGTCTTTGTGAATGACTCTGGAAGCGGCAAGGATCGCCATATCTGCAATATCATTCTTGAGTGTATTGATCGCTTTGACCTTTTCCTGCTCGATTTCTTTCTGGGTGGATTCTTTTATCTCTGTAGCTTTGTGTTCAGCTTCCTTGAGGATCTCGGCAGTACGCTTGTCAGCGCGTTGAACCGCTGATCTGACAATTTCCTTGCCTTCATCCTCAGCATTTCTGATTTTGTGAGAATACTCCGAAATCAGTTGATCTGCTTCCTTCTTTTTGAGTGCTGCTGCATCAAACTGGCTCTTGACCTCGTTTTCGCGTTTCTCCATAAATGCCGTTACCGGCTTGAAGAGGATTTTGCGAAGCACCAGGAACAAAATCAGAGTGTTGGCAATCTGAACTGCCAACATCCAGTCTATTGCGACAAGACCCATTCTCAATTCGGAAGCGAGTACATACACATTCATTTATTCTGCCTCCTTTTTGCGGATTTTCACAACTGGCCCTGTTTTTACTAGATCAGTTTGATGAGCGGATTCGCAAAGAGAAGAATCAGAGCGATAATGAGACCATAGATACCTGTTGTCTCTGCGACAGCTGCGCCAAGGAGCATGGTTCTCGTAATGTCACCCTGTGCTTCCGGCTGACGACCGACGCTCTCTGCGCCTTTACCTGCTGCGTAGCCCTGGCCGATACCAGGTCCGATACCTGCGATCATTGCGAGACCCGCACCAATTGCAGAACATGCCAAGATAAGTTCTTTACCTGTAATCATGTGTTTTTTCCTCCTCTAGTCCTCAATTATGATTTTATAATGTCTCAGTCTTACACTAATGCAAGTAATGGATTTGCGAACATCAGGACAAGCGATATGATCAGTGCATAGATGCCTGTTGTTTGTGCAACAGCTTGTCCCAGCAGCATAGTTCTGATGATGAGCGCTTTGTGCTTTGGTCGTTTTCCAACCGCTTCCGCGCCCTTGCCGGCTGCATAGCCTTGTCCAATGCCAGGTCCAATGCCGGTGATCATGGAGATGCCTGCGCCAATGGCTGAGGCTGTCAGAACATAAATGCTGCCTTCCATAGTGACCATAGGATTGCCGTACATCAGAATCAGCGCAATGACCAGTGCCAGGATGCCGGAGGTCTGCGCAACCGCTTGACCCAGCAGCATGACCATGGTGATGTGCCGGTTGTTTCTCGGACTTCTGCCGACGGCCTCAGCCGCTTTGCCGGCTGCCATACCCTGACCGATACCGGGACCTATGCCCGCGATCATGGTTAGTCCGGCGCCAATGGCAGAGCCCATAATTATGAACGTGTCACCCTGCATTGTAATAAAAGGATTGCCAAACAACATAATCAAACCGATGACGAGCGCGAGGATACCACTGGTTTCAGCGACTGCCGCACCCAGAAGCATGATCATGGTGATCTGCTTGCTGTTCTTGAGGTTATCCCCGACCGCTTCTGCGGCTTTACCCGCTGCATAGCCCTGACCGACCCCCGGACCAATGCCGGCGATCATGGCAAAGCCTATACCTATAGCCGAGGCGCTCAGGATCAGTGCGTCTCGCTCAAAAGTCAGCAGCCAGTTTATGAAATCATATAACAGATTGGGTAGTTCCACTTTTTCACCTCATTTCTTGAACTGGTTCAATTGATTTAATCCATAGCCATGGAGACATAAACCATAGTCAGCATGGTGAAAATGAACGACTGCAGCAGCCCCGAGAAGAGGTCAAAATAAATGTGAAACACTGCGGGGACGCCAACTGCCAGAACCGGAATGTTCAGGCTGAGCAATGCAGATGAAAAACCGCCCAATGCGCCGTAGAGAAG
>Ga0302240_1000270_pt1 | contig 58146 bp, 51 predicted proteins | sample AAG_UR_His_MG_FD_193538 | JGI IMG/M metagenome (GOLD analysis project Ga0302240, IMG submission 193538) | Enriched activated sludge microbial communities from anaerobic digester in WTTP, New Holstein, Wisconsin, United States - AAG_UR_His | ecosystem: Engineered > Bioreactor > Anaerobic >... | reverse complement strand
GCCATGTCAATTGACGCATACATGTCAGGTGAAGATTCCTCAACTCGGAAGATGGCACCATTTTTAAGAGGGATCGTAATCTCGACGATCTGACGATTTTTCTGGACACTAAAGGTGGCAGTCGCCTCCACATCAGTTTTAAAATACTTTTGGAATTTGTCCAGTTTCTCCTCGACCATCTTTTTCAGGGATTCCGTAATCTCCACATTTCTACCTGCTACGATCACATTCATAACAACAACTCCTTCCGGGATTTCTTTATGTCACTTCCAGACAAATGGGTCTTAAATATGCGCTCCTCCCATCCTGATGAAGTTGTTATGATTTTACCCCTAACCTGCGCGGTCAAACAATTTTCAATTAACATGATTTTAACAATTAATAATGTTGGAAGATTCTCTTTAAAAAACGCTTTTTAGCCGATGGTTGATTATCATACACCGATGCAAATGTCATAGTCCAAACTTCCGCAGCGCCAGCCTCAAGCAACGCTCGAGAGCATACTTCGAGAGTCGATCCCGTCGTCATGATATCATCAATGAGCAAAACAGAGCGCCCGTAGATATATTCGGGTGTCCGTACCTCAAAACATCCCTTCAAAGCCTGACTTCTGGCGTCCCGATTCAATTTTTTCATCCTTGGCGTGTCCTGTGTTCGAATCAGGATGTGGTTAAGATGGCAAAGACCAGTGATTTCGCTTAAATGCTCAGCTAACAGCTCCATTTGGCAGTAACCGCGATGTCTGATCCTTTTCTTTGAAGAAGGCACGCCCACGATGCAGTCTACATCACTGATCCAGGTAGTTTTAAGGAGTTCTGCCATCATTTCGGCCATATGGTAACCAATATAGCGGTGGTCTTTGTATTTATACTTGAAGATCAGCTGTTGAGCCAGGTCGGAGTAAGCTGCAAAAGCAACATTGCCTTTAAATGAAGTCAGTTTGCCAAAGCAGGCATAACAAAGCGTGGTGGACATCTCAGGCAAAGGTCTTCCACAGCGCCTGCAGATTCTGCCGTAAATGATCCCCAAATCTTTAAGGCAGCTGGGACATAACCCATAACGTTCATCAAAAATGTCCTCGCCGCAGCCAATGCAGGTAATGCCTCTTGGAAACCAAAAATCGGCTGTTTTTCTGATCAAGTGCTTGAGGTCAAGGACCACAAAATCCCTCCGTGCGCTTCCGTCATCTCAAAAGGTGAGCGGGGTGTGCGCATGATTTTGTAAAAAATTGGATGAGAATCAGGTTTTGAACTATTCTCCCATAGTATCAATGAACTCAGCCTGCCGGACAATTTTCCAGTTCAGTGCTGTATTGCGTTGACTGACATTTGTCCGGTCCACCATCATCTTCATATATTTTTCATCCCCAACCAGCACGACAATTTTTTTGGCGCGTGTTACTGCAGTATAGAGGATATTCCTGCTCATCAACATAGGCGGGAACCAGGTAACTGGCATCACTACTATAGGATATTCCGAGCCCTGACTTTTGTGAATAGTGACGGCGTAGGCGTGTACCACCTCTTCGAGCTGGTTGTAATCGTAATGCGCAATCTTGTCATCATCAAAGCGAATGACCATTTTACGCTCTGATTCCAAGATGGATTCTATGAATCCCATATCGCCGTTGAAGACACCATCACCTTCGATAGCGTCATCTGTCACCCATTTCATGTTGTAATTGTTTTTTATTTGCATGACTTTGTCGCCAACTTTGAAAATGCGGTCACCTATTTTCTTATGGGGCTTGTCTTCATCTCCATTGAGGGCTTGCTGTAAAAGCTCATTCAGCGCTTTCGTACCAACTCTGGAATTTTTTACTGGGGTCAGGATCTGAATATCCTTAATAGGGTCCACCCCATAATACTCAGGAAGACGCCGCTTCACAAGATCAATAACAAGGGAACAAATGTCGTCCTGGTGTCTGGCGCTCACAAGAAAAAAATCCTTGTCCCGATCATTCAACAAAGGATACTCCCCGTGGTTGATTCTATGCGCGTTGATGGCGATCATACTGCGCTCGCTCTGTCTGAAAATTTCAGTCAGCCGAATCACCGGAACTCTGCCGGAATCGATAATATCCCGAAGTACATTCCCAGGGCCAACTGAGGGCAGCTGGTCTGCGTCACCAACAAGGATAAGTCTCGTTTCAGGCTTGATTGCCTTTGCCAAATGCTGCATCAGGATGATGTCTATCATAGAGACTTCATCAAGGATCAAGACATCCGCTTCAAGCGGGGACTCCTCATTTCTCTGAAAACTTAGAAATTCTTTATCTTCACTATAGTTATACTCAAGCAATCTGTGAATGGTCTTAGCTTCCCTTTTCGTCGCTTCCGTCATGCGCTTGGCGGCGCGACCCGTGGGAGCAGCGAGTGCTATGCTCAAGCCCGCACTCTCAAAAATCCGTATCAGACCATTGATAATTGTGGTTTTTCCGGTCCCCGGTCCACCTGTGATGACAGCGAGTTTTTCATTGACTCCGGCTTTGACTGCCTGCCTCTGAAGTTCAGAAAATGCAATGCCTAAACGCATCTCGATTTTGTCGATCTCATTGTCCAGATCGACTTTGATATTACCTACAGGGGTTCCAATCATTTCTGCAATAAAGCGGGCGACGCGGGACTCCGCCGTGTAAAGCGACGGCAAATAGACGGAGTCCTTCATCTCCTCGAGATCCTCTGAGTCGGATTCGAGATAGAGCTCCCCTTTAAGGATCATTTCTCCGAGCACTTTCAGCACCGTTTCGACAGGTACATTTAAGAGCGATGCAGCCTGTGCAGCGAGTCCTTTGCTGTGTATGAAGGTATGTCCCTGAGCCGAACTGTCAACCAATACATAATGCAGTCCGCCCCTGACTCGCTCCGGAGAACCCGGATCCAGTCCCATGCGCCTTGCCAGCGCATCTGCGTGTCTGAATCCAAAGCCGTCAACAAGCTCTGCCAATTGATAGGGGTTTCTGTGTACCAGACCGACCGCATCAGCACCAAGAATTTGATACACCTTGAGAGACATTTGCGCTGTCAGCCCCAGCTTCTGCAGCTGTAAAATCACATCTCTGGATTCAAATTGTTCCCGGTAGGACAAGATGATCTCTTCAAGTTTTTTTCGGCCAATCCCGGGTACCGCCAACAATCTGTCGGGATTATAGGACATGATGTCAAAAATTTCCTCACCAAAAGCCTCAATCAGTTTTGCTGCCATTGAGGGACCAATCCCTCTGATCATACCCGAACCTAAATAACGCAGCAAATCCGTTTCGGTCGCTGGCAGAGTTGCCTCGCATTGCTTTGCATCAAATTGCATACCGTAGGTTGGATGGTCGACAAACCTGCCAGTCAGAATGACTTGCTCGCCCTCTCTGACGTAGGGCATGATCCCCTTGGCATGCCAATAAATACCCTCACAGTCCACGACCATGACGGTAAAGCCGTTTTCATCATTTCTGTATACGATCTCTTCGACAAAACCACTCAAGGTGTTTGAATTTCGAGTATCATCATGCATTAAACTACATCCTTTGCAGATAAGAAAAATCGGATTTTGACTAAGAGAAATTCAATATTTTAACAATGCTTATTTTAAAATATGACCGGCTTTTATCAACGATTTAAGGCCGATAGTGGTCACAAGGTGTTTTATCAAAAATTTTGTTGCATCATGGCTTTGAGAATTGTATGACATAGCGCGTTGAAATCAGAGCGTTGCCTTTGAATATTCAGAAAATAAAGAAAATAATAAAAATCAACTAATGAAATTGACATAAAAAGGAAAAAGCGTTCGTTGTAACAGAAATGGTCAAGCTGTATGATTGTCGTGAGAAGAGCGTTTGTTAGTGTTGTGAACAGGAGCAAAGTTTTGAAATTACCGTAATGGAGTCGCTACTCAAATCATAAGCGTTCAGGATGATTCTGTAAAGTTGAAAAAAAATTCAATTGAAAATATGGAGTGGTGAATGATGGGATATTGTATGAATAATGATTTTGCAAAGAAGTTTGATGAAAATGATGAGGATCAAACCATAACAGAGCGGGATCAAATAATCTATTGCGGAGAACCTGAGACTGTCAAACAAATTGTCAGGACAGATTATAATGACTTTTCGAAGCAGGCGAAAAAGAGTCAGAATTTGAAAAACTTCGATGAGCAATATACAGATATTGTCGATTATATTGTTAAAATCACCCATAAAATATGGGAAGAAAAGAGCATTGGACTAATTTACAACACTTATCACAATGATGTTAAGATGCATTTCGGATCACAGTCCACATACGGTGTCCAAGCGGTTGTCTCGGGGACCTTGCAGACGCTTTATTCATTTCCGGACCGAAAATTGGTTACGCAAAACGTGATTTGGTCAGAAAATGGAAATGGCTATTTATCTTCTCACAGAATACAATCCATAGCGACGAATTTGAACGACTCAAGTTTTGGACCTGTTACTAATAAAAAAATTGAGTTCAGAACTACCGTTGAATGTGCCGTTGAGAATAATAGAATTTATGAAGAATGGCTAGTCAGAGATAATCTCTCTATTTGTGAGCAATTGGGTTTTGATCCGCATGTGATAGCTAAAAGCATGGCAGCGAATTCTCCAAATAGAGGTTTGAAAAAAGTTAAGTGCTTTGGCTTGGATGAGAATATGAACGGGCAAATGGTACCAGAGATTTATTCAGCTAAAGATGACAGTATTGGTGAATACGTTCTGGAGATGTTAAGCAAAATCTACAATTATCGTCTTTTTGATCAGGTGAAAGAATTCTATACTGAACAAGCAGTCATTCATTACATATGCGACCAGGATCTTGTGGGGTACACACAAATACAAGGCATGTTGGTCAACCTTTTTGCGTCGTTCCCAAGTGCTGATTACATTGTTGAAAGAGTTATTTGCAATGAAGATCAAGAGTCAGCCGAAACCTCGGTCGCCGTCAGATGGATATTGACTGGGCTGCACGAGGGATTGGGATATTTCGGAAAACCGAGTTTCAAACCAGTTGAAATTCATGGGATAACGCATTACACATTTTCTGGCAAGAAAATTGTTGAAGAATGGATCACCTTTGACGGGTTGGATGTTTTAAAACAAATCTATGAAGCGGACGGGTGTTGTGCGGCAGAAGAAGTGAATCAGTGAAATCGGGCAGCTGTTAATTTGATCAAAGACAGAATGTTTTGCTAAGTTCGCGCGGCAGGCGAAATAATCTGTTTTGATATATTGAAAGTTCTGAGGCCAGTCTTATCTTCAGTTTAAACCTTAATTAAGGGGGAAAAAAAGTGATTTCAACAATTGATAGTATTATCATCATAGTTTATATTTTAAGCATGCTTGGGATTGGTTACTATGTAGGTAAAGACAACGAATCACAGGAAGATTACTTTTTAGCCAATCGGTCGATGCCATGGTTTGCAATAGCGCTTTCTGTTGCAGCAACCATGATTAGTGCGAATGCATTTATTGGCGGTCCGGGTTGGGCATATGGATCAGGTATGGCACCGTTTATGGTCAACATTACAGTTCCGTTCGCAATTTTTTTTGCCATGTATGTTACCGCACCAGTGTTTTACCAGCTCAAAGTGACCTCTGTCTATCAGTATATGGAGTACAGACTTGGACCGATCAGTCGTATGCTTACTGTCATTCAGTTTTTTGTCAATTCATTGATTCAAATCAGTTCAATGGTCTTTATACCTTCGCTGATCCTTCAAGCGATGACGGGGTGGCCATTACAGGTTATCGTACCTCTAGTCGTTTTGGCAGCAATTATTTACACAATATTAGGTGGGATCAAAGCGGTAATCTGGACAGATGTTGCACAAACCTTTGTCATATGGGGCGGTCTATTCTTCGCGATTTTTGTAGCTTTAGACAAACTGGATATGGGTTTCTTCGAAACTCTTGGCGCTGCTAAAGAAGCTGGAAAATTTGCGATGTTGGATTTCGAACTCAGCATTACAAAAACCAATGCATTTTGGGCTTCACTGTTAGGTGGCGCAGTAATGTGGACTCGCTATTTTTGTTTCGACCAAGCACAAATGCAGCGAGTGCTTACAGCTAAGTCAATGAAAGGCGTGAAGAGTTCTTACCTCAGCAGCGCGGTCATTATGAATGTCATGTATTTCCTGATGCTTGGGGTAGGACTTATCCTGTTTGTATTCTATGAAGGCAAAGAGTTTGAAACTTCCAATCAAATCATGATTGGCTTTATTCTTGAGAATCTGCCTGTCGGAATTATTGGTCTTGTTGTATCTGGTGCGTTTGCGGCCGCTATGTCCAGTGTGGATTCCCTGATCAACTCAATGACAACAGTTTTTGTTAAAGATGTCTATGAAAGATATTTCTTCAAAGGTGAGGGTGAAACATCTTTAAAGTTGACATTAAAGATTTCTGCAGCGATTGGATTACTGGTCATAGTCGTTGTACTCTTTGGATTCAGCGGAACTGTTAAATCGGTTCTTGATGTCGTAGGTAAATACATATCGTACTTCTCTGGACCTGCATTTGCCTCATTCGTTCTTGCAATGTTTACTGCTAAGGCGAACGATAAAGGTGTCGCAACAGGCTTTATAATAGGTGTTCCTGCGGTATTCTGGATTGCAAAAATTTTGGGAACAAGCTGGTTGTGGAACCCGCTCATAGGTTTCTTGATTGCCTTTGTAGTTGGTTATCTTGCGAGTTCTGTATTTAAGAGCGCTAAAAATGTCGAAGAGTATAAAGAGTTCACTGCCAAAGGTATGCGGGAGAAGATGCTGTCTAATGGCATGCCAACAAAAGAGGAGGGCGTTTCAGTTCTGCCTTTCTCGCTTGATAAATATGCTATTGCTGCGTTGGTTTTCTTCTTGGCTCAGTATATATTCATAGCGATTATTCAGTACTCTTGAATAGGTTATTATTCAATTATCAATGAAGTTTAGTGGGGCGCCTTTAAGGTGCCTCACTTTCTTGTTGGACCAATAAACGATTTCATCATATTGGTTGACATATACTGCGATGTGTATTTTACAATTACATTACAATTGAATTAAACCTCTGTAATATTAGAAATTATTCGACAATTCGCCTGAAATCAGTGATTGACGCTATTTGCAAGACTTCATTTTTTTTGTATAATGACTTTAACATGGTGCTCAGAATGGGGGAATTACGCATGGAAGAAAAAGTACTTAAGTATGAAGACGTCATAAATAAATTGTCGGGCGTCATCGCTTCCAAAGTCGTACTGGATGGACAGGAAATTCGCGAAATTCACGTATTGACTAATCGGACCAGAGCCCCAAAACAGATTTCCAGAGACATCCAATCCTCACTGACGGCGTATTATGGCATGCCTATTGATCATAGAATGATCAGCATCGCACAAATAGAAGACGGATCCAGAGACAAGCGTCTTGAGCGCATCCTTTTGTCAAAGGTTACATACGAGGTTGAAGAAGATAATATTGCGACAGCTACTGTCAAGCTGAGAATGTTTGACGAAGAATTTATTGGAACTTGCAAAGGCGTGAACTCACTGCGCAATGCCATGAGACTGGTTGTAACAGCGACGCTGAACTGTGTGCTCAATATGCTGGAGTCAGACCGTCAGCTCGTAGTGGAAGACGTTGAAATCAATCTGCTGGCGAAAACCAGAGTGGCCATGGTGGCGATTTCCCTTGCTGACAGCCATGATGAGCAGCTGCTGGTTGGCGCGGCAGTGGTTAGAAAATCTGAGAACGAAGCGGTTGTCAGAGCAACGCTTGACGCAGTGAATCGCAAGATGTATCAATTGTAATACGGCACCAAATCCTCATTGGCAAAAAATTCGGTCGGTGTACTAAAGCGCAAATCAGGAATGCCCTTAGCGAAGAGTAAGACAACCTGCAGCCCATAGCGAAGCAGCAGAGTCAGCTCACAAGGGGGTTCTTTTCAATGAAAAAGAGATTATCCGTAGTTGTTATGTCGTTCCTGTCTCTTTTACTGGCTGGTGGAGCTTATATAGGCTGGAAATAGCCTAAGCCACCGATCGACCGACCGAATTTTTTATTTAGTACGAACTAATATGGGAGATCCTATATGAAACAAAACGTAGGCTTGAGAATTTTCACATCACTGATTATTTTATTTGGATTTTTTATTATTTTTGAAGCGATACAAATGATTAGCGCTGAAACAAAAGTGACTTCAGTGCTTTTTTTTGCTTTGCTTTCCTTTGTTGCAGATTCGATGATTGTTCAAGTCACTGAAAAAAAATATGTCTCATTAGGATTTGCCATTGGATTAGCAGCAATACTTTTGTTTGATCCATTTACTGCTGCGGCAATCAATTTTCTGGGTACTTTTTTCAGTGTGTTTTATTCGGATGGGAAATACCAACACATCTTTAACAGTTCTTTATACAAGAGGTTATTCAATGGCAGTGCTTATGCCATTGGTTCTTTAGTTGCCGGCAATGCCTACTTACTAAGTCATACAGTTTTGCCATCTTTGACAGTTTCCTCATTTGGTATTATCGGGATCATCGTTGCAGTAATAGTGAATATTATAGTCAACATAATAATATTTAGTATACTTTATACCTTGTTGGATCAATTAGAACCTAAAGAAGTAATGCATGAGTTTGTGTGGATTGGGCAGAACTTCATTGGAATTTCGCCAATCGGCGTCTTTATGGCGATTTTGTATAAAAATAGCGGATGGTTTATGGTGTTGTTGGTTCTCGGCCCTCTCCTCGTAGCCCGCTACAGCTTCAAACTCTACCTGGACATGAAAAACCAGTATTTTGAGACTATAAAAACCCTCTCCAATGCGCTGGACGCCAAGGACGAATACACCAACGGCCACTCACACCGCGTCGCGCTGATTTCAACTATTATTGCTAAGGAAATGAAAATACCGGTCCTGTTGATTGATGAAATCAAAACGGCCGCTATTCTCCACGACATTGGAAAGATAGGCATCAGTGATGCCATTATCAATAAGCCCGGAAGACTTGAGGAAAACGAGATGGCTATCATCCAGAAGCATCCGGAGATTGGCGCCAATATTGTCAAAGATGTCAAATCCCTTGAGGATCTATCCAATTATATCCGGTACCACCATGAACGTTACGACGGAAAAGGCTATCCAGAGGGGATCTCCGGCGCGGATATTCCCATTGAGGCAGCTATCATTGCAGTGTCGGACTGTTTTGATGCCATGACTTCAGACAGGGTATACAGAAAAGCCATGTCCTTTGAGATCGCGCTGTCCATTATCAAGGAGGAACGGGGTAAACAATTCCATCCGGCGGTTGTAGACGCTTTTGTCCGTTGCGCAGAAAATGGACAAATTCCTAAAACCCATGAAATGATGTGAAGCCTATGCTGATAGAAACTACAATTTTAGGCCTGTTGATCGCAGTGGTCAGCAATCGGTGGCACTTTTTGGTCGAGAACATCAAGATCAAGGGTGTCTGGCTCCCTTTTTTGGCGGTTGTCATTGAAGCTGGAATCCAGTTCATTTTGAATCGAGGCACCTCAGAGATGCGAGGGATCGTCTTTGACTATGAACTGACGCTGATGGTGCTCGTCTATTCGTTATTGGTTGCCTTTTTCGCGCTCAATCTCAAGACACCCGGCGTGGCTGTTCTTCTGGTTGGCGTCGCCCTCAACATGATTGTGATTTTCTCTAACAATGGAAAAATGCCAGTGGATATTGATATGGCCATCAGCTATGGTTTCACTCAGACGGCTGAGCAGCTAAAATCAGGGCTGGTATTTGGACACTCAGCCCTTAATTCTGAAACGACAAAACTACCGTTTCTCGCGGATATACTGCATTTGAGGCCGCCATACCCAATGCCCAAGAGCGTCAGTCTTGGAGATCTGGTCTTGGATTTAGGCGTTTTAATGGTCTTCATACTAAATCTGCGAGAAAATCCAAATGCATTGGAAGAGGAGGAAACCCATGTTTATTGAAGCTTTAGCCCTTGGCCTAATCGCCGGAATAGTACGCGGCGGCAGGGTCAGAAATCTGCTTGAGCTGGAGATCGCGGGTGTCAGCCTGATTTTAACAGCTGTGGTTCTGCAAATACTGCCTATAGTCCTTGAACCTTTTATTAAGTCTGAAAACTGGCTCTCTTTTCTGCCGTTCGCCGGGATCTTGGTCATGGTCTCAGCCATAATTATGAATAGAAAAAAGAAGGGCTTTTACATTATATTAATTGGCGCTATTTTGAATCTGTTGGCCATGGCTGGCGCCGGCTTCAGGATGCCGGTCACAGAAGCCGCATTGTTGAGAGCGGGGATGCAGTCCCTTCTTGAGACCATTCAGGATGGCTCGGTGATCAATTATATTCTGATCACAAGCGCAGATGGCTTAAGTTACTATCTGGGCAAAGTCATTGCGCTGCCTGAAATCTATCCGCTGTCTAAATTGTTCAGTGTGGGTGATCTTTTCATAAGTGGCGGACTCGCCTATTTCATTCAGGACTCAATGCTGACTCAGTGGTTCAGAAAAAGCGGCAGTATGATCAATTACAGATTTTAACTCGTGATAAAAGGGCTGCTGGTTAAAGGCAGTCTTTTTTAATAGTGGATTTTGCCTGTCGGATGTCTGGTTTTTTGTGTTTACATGACCCCAGATTTAATCAAACGTTAAGATAAATGTGATAAAGTCGTCTAAGTGTTGTGATATAATGTATGAGGTATCTTTTAAAGTAGGAAAGGATTGAAAAGCATGGCTTTGTTGGATAAATTGTTTGGTAACTTCAATGATAGGGAGATTAAGCGTCTCTCGAAAATGGTGGATCAAATCGAGGCGTTTGAGCCTCAAATGCAGAAGCTGAGCGACTCCCAACTGGCGGGAAAAACAGTTGAGTTTAAAGAGCGGCTGGCAGCCGGGGCAGAGCTTGCGGATCTTTTGCCGGAAGCGTTTGCTGTGGTGAGAGAGGCGAGCGTCAGAACCATCGGCCTAAGGCATTATCCTGTCCAGCTGCTTGGCGGTATTGTGCTTCATCAGGGCCGTATATCCGAGATGAAAACCGGTGAAGGCAAAACGCTGGTTGCCACGCTGCCGGTTTACCTGAACGCACTGGAAGGGAAAGGCGTTCACGTGGTCACGGTCAACGACTATCTCGCAAAGCGGGACAAGGAATGGATGAGCAAGGTTTATGGATTCCTGGGCCTCACCGTGGGCTGTATTGTGCACGGGATCGGCACCCAGGAGCGCCGCGCGGCTTATAATGCGGACATCACTTACGGCACGAACAACGAGTTCGGCTTTGATTATCTCAAAGACAACATGGTGGTTTTCAAGGAACAGATGGTGCAGCGGGAACTCAACTACGCCATTGTGGACGAAGTGGATTCTATTCTCGTGGACGAGGCGCGCACGCCGCTGATCATATCCGGGGAAGGCGCCAAGTCGACGGATTTATACAGGGTTGCAGACATGTTCGTATCAACTTTGAGACACGAAATCGACTACGTTGTAGACGAAAAGCAGAAATCGGTTGTTTTGACGGATGACGGCGGCGTTGAAAAGGCGGAGCGTTTCTTTAGCCTGGAAAACTTAAGCGATCCTGAAAATATGGAAATTTCTCACCACATCAATCAAGCGCTGAAGGCGCGGCTGATCATGAAGAGGGATGTGGACTACGTCATCAAGGACGGCGAAATTGTCATTGTAGACGAATTCACCGGCCGTCTCATGTTTGGCCGACGCTATTCCAATGGCCTTCACCAAGCCATAGAGTCAAAAGAGAATCTGGAAGTCAGAAAAGAGTCTCAAACGCTTGCGACAATAACCCTTCAGAACTACTTCCGCATGTACAAAAAGCTGGCAGGTATGACTGGTACAGCCAAGACGGAGGAAGAGGAGTTCAAGCACATCTATAATATGGACGTACTTCAGATTCCAACGAACCGTCCTATTCAAAGAAAAGACCTTGCGGATTCGATCTATAAGACAACCAAAGGCAAATTCAATGCCGTCATAGAGGATATCATCAGCCGTCACAAAAATGGTCAGCCTGTTCTGGTGGGCACTATTTCCATCGAAACCTCTGAATATCTCAGTGAGCTGCTTCGTAAGCGCGGCGTCCGTCATGAGGTCCTGAACGCCAAGCAGCATGAGCGCGAGGCTGAAATTGTCGCCCAGGCGGGCAGAAAGAATCAGGTGACCATCGCCACGAACATGGCGGGCCGCGGTACGGACATAGTCCTTGGCGGCAATCCTGAGTTTATGTCCAAGCGTGATATGCTAAAGCACGGTTATACGGATGAGATGATTTACGAAGTGCTCAGGCCAAAGACACCGGACATCCCGGAGGTCATCGAGGCTAAGGCGTTTTATGAGCAGATTTTTGCTGAGCATAAAAAAGTGACGGATCTTGAAGCGGAGGATGTCAGAAGCGTTGGCGGCCTTCACATCATAGGCACTGAGCGTCATGAGTCGAGGCGTATTGACAACCAGCTCCGCGGCCGCGCAGGTCGCCAGGGTGACCCGGGATCCTCGCAGTTCTATCTCTCCTTTGAGGATGAGCTCATGCGCCTGTTCGTCTCCGACCGAGTCAAGGACATGGTTGAGAAACTGGGCATGGACGAGGACACGCCTCTGGAAGCCAGCGTGCTGTCAAAATCTATCGAAACCGCGCAAAAGCGCGTTGAGGGCCGCAACTTTGGCATTCGTAAGCACGTTCTTCAATATGACGACGTCATGAACCGCCAGCGTACCATCATTTATTCGGAGCGCTCCAAGGTTCTCCATGGCGAAAATATGAAGGATCACGTGCTGGGCATGATCGACGAGGTTATCAAAACGTCAGTTGAGGCGTATACCGCCGGAGCGGATTTCCCTGAAGAATGGGATTTGAAGGGACTTGAGGAGCATCTGCACCAGATTTACCTGCCAAAGGGCGCAATCGTGGAAGAGATGAACATTCCTTCTCTGACTCGTGAATCCTTGGAAGAGGCACTGACTCAAAAAGCTTTGGCGCTCTATGAAGAGAAGGAACAAGCCTTCACGCCTGAGAGGATGAGAGAGCTCGAGCGCTTCCTGGTGCTCCGCGTGGTCGACGACAAGTGGATCGATCACATTGACGCCATGGAACAGTTGAAGCAGGGGATTTCCCTGAGGGCTGTCGGAAACGAGGATCCAGTCAGAGCTTATCAGATTGAGGGCTTTGATATGTTTGGCGAGATGATCCGCAATATTCAGGAAGATACGCTTAAGTATCTCTTCCATGCGACTGTAGAGACGCGCACGGAGCGCACGAGCTCTGTCAAGGTGACGGCGGAATCAGGCGGTGGCGATACGGTGTCGGCGTCGAAACCATCGGCAAAAAAAGAGGTCAAAGTGGGACGCAACGATCCGTGTCCTTGCGGCAGCGGCAAAAAATATAAGAAGTGCTGCGGTGCCAACGAAGGGAATTAAGTTCCCGTAGACTTAAGCAGATAAATTGAGGGCGCAGTTTGAAGCCCTCCTTGAGAAGGTGATTGGATGCTGGCTATTGAACAAAGAATAAAAACGCTGCGGGAACTGTCGGAGCGTCTGAAAGAACTGAGGGGTTCACTTTGACATTGACCGTTTGAAAACGGAGCATCAGGATCTGGAAGAGAAGACGGTTCAGGAGGCATTCTGGAATGATCCGGACGCGGCTCAGAAGGTCTTGAAGCAGGCAAAGCACCTAAAAGATAAAATTGATTTATTCGATTCACTCGTGGAATCCCACCAGGATCTGGAGATGCTGGCGGAGATGGCAATGGCGGAATCGGATGACAGCGTTGAGCAGGACATTGTCACGGGTGTGGAACAGCTCGCTCAGAAAATTGAAGCGCTCGAGCTGGAGACTCTTCTCAGCGGGGAATTTGACCACAACAGCTGCATTTTGTCCATCCATGCCGGGACCGGCGGTACGGATGCTCAGGACTGGGCATCCATGCTGATGCGGATGTTTACGCGCTGGGCAGAAAACAATGGTTATTCAGTCAGAATCCTGGATTTGCTGAGAGATGATGAGGCGGGAATTAAAAGCACCGCTCTTGAAATTGAAGGCGAAAACGCCTATGGTTTCTTAAAGTCTGAAAAGGGTGTTCACCGTCTGGTTAGAATATCGCCTTTCGATTCTTCGGGTAAGCGGCACACCTCTTTTGCTTCGGTGGATGTCATGCCTGAACTGGACGAGGAGATCACCGTGGAGATTGATCCGGGGGACCTCAGAATTGACACTTATCGGGCTTCGGGCGCAGGGGGACAGCATGTCAACATGACGGACAGCGCTGTGAGGATCACTCATCTTCCAACCGGCATTGTGGTGCAGTGTCAGAACGAGCGCTCACAGCACTCCAACCGGGCAACGGCCATGCGGATGCTGACCGGGAAACTCCTCGAGCTTAAGGAGCGTGAGCACAAGGAGCGCATTGAAGACCTTGCGGGGGACTATTCCCAGATCGCCTGGGGAAGTCAGATCAGGTCCTACGTCTTCAATCCATACAACCTGGTCAAGGATCACAGAACTGGCGCTGAAGTCGGCAATGTCTATGGTGTCATGGATGGCGAACTGGATGTTTTTATACAAGCCTATTTAAAAGAAAACTCCAGAAAATCCTGATAGGCACATCAGACTAAAAACCGGTTCGAATATCGCAGCGAACCGGTTTTTCTATCTTGAGACGGCCGGTAGGCCAGGCTGAGAGGCAGCGCAGAGAAGCAACGCAGAGAAGCAACGCAGAGAAGCGACGCGGAGGATTGATGACTCGCTGACGAAGTGCTTCAGCTCTGACGTGCCATGACGACACTGATTAAAGGGGCAATGGATATGAATATATTGGAACATTTATCCAAGGAGATGGGTCTCGCGGCCCAACAAACCGAGGCTATAGTACGCTTGATTGACGAAGGCAACACCATTCCGTTTATCGCGCGCTATAGAAAGGAAATGACGGGCGGGACGGATGATGAAACCCTCCGCGCCTTTGATGAACGCTTAAAATACCTTCGCGGCCTGGAAGCAAGAAAGGAAGAGGTCATAGCCTCCATTGAGAGCCAGGGGGCGTTGACGGAAGAGTTGAAAACCGCGATCCTCGAGGCGGTTGTGCTCCAGCGCGTGGAGGATTTGTACCGGCCTTACAAGCAAAAACGAAGAACCAGAGCCACCATGGCCAAGGAGCGGGGCCTTGAACCGCTTGCAGACTGGCTGGCGGACGAAAGTAACCGAAAGTCCGACGAAGCGGCTATGATGGCGTTTGCCGAGACCTTCATAGATGAAGAAAAGGAAGTGGCTGATATTGAAAGCGCTTTGGCTGGCGCCAGAGACATTCTGGCAGAACGGCTGTCGGATGACCCAGATCTCAGGCAGGCTATCCGAGCGTTTTATCAGAAGCAGGGCAAGCTGCAGTCCAAAGCGGCTGATCCGGATAAAACCTCCGTCTATGAAACCTATTACATTTTTGAAGAGGCCATCAGAACCCTGCCGTCCCATAGAATCCTCGCCATTGACAGGGGTGAAAAGGAAGAGTTTCTGAAAGTCTGTCTTCTCATTGACGAGGACCACCTGACAAAGATGGCGGAAAAACAGTTCATCAAAAATTTATCCGAGGCTCAGCGGGTTCAACTCACCCTGGCAGTCGAAGACGGCTTGAAGCGACTGCTGCTTCCCTCCATTGAACGTGAAATTCGAAGTGAGCTTACTGAAAAAGCCCAGGAGGAAGCCATCTGTGTTTTCGCCATGAATACGAAGCCTCTGCTGATGCAGGCGCCTGTCAAGGGAAAAACCGTGCTGGCCATTGACCCCGCCTACAGAACCGGCTGCAAAGTCGCTGTACTGGATGAAACCGGACGTCTGCTCGACAAGACGACCATCTATCCAACGAAGCCCCACAATGACATCGAAGGCGCGAAAAAAGTTCTGCTGGGCATGATTAAGAAACACGGTGTGGATCTGATCTCCATCGGCAACGGCACTGGCTCCAGGGAGACGGAGCAGTTTGTCGGGGAGATGCTGAGGGAAGCGGACCGGCCGGTGCACTACACCATTGTCAGCGAGGCAGGGGCGTCAGTATACAGCGCTTCGAAGCTGGCCAGCGAGGAATATCCGGACCTGGACGTCACGACAAGGGGGGCCATTTCAATTGGGCGCCGCCTCCAGGACCCTATGGCGGAGCTGGTCAAAATTGACCCCAAGAGCATTGGCGTCGGGCAATATCAGCACGACCTGAATCCGGCGAAGCTGGACGACTCCCTGAAGGGCGTCGTTGAAGCCTGCGTCAACGCGGTCGGCGTCGACCTCAATGTCGCCACGCCATCGCTGCTGCAATATGTGTCGGGGATTGGCGCCACACTGGCGAAGTCCATTGTATCTCACAGAGAAGAGAACGGTAAATTCCATAGCCGAAAAGAGCTCCTCAAAGTCAAGCGCCTGGGGCCTAAAGCTTACGAGCAGTGCGCGGGCTTCCTTCGCATAGCGGACGGCACGGAGCCCCTGGACGGCACTTCTGTCCACCCGGAATCCTACGCGGCCTGCAGGGCGCTGCTCAAGACCCTCAAGCTGAGTCTGGACGAAACGCGAAAAATGGACAGAACCCATTTGTTCGCTCGCATGCAGGAATCCACGGGGAAAAAGTCACCTGAGGAAGCTTTTAAGGCCTTGTCTGAGCTGACCGGCGCGGGCATCCTCACGCTGAAGGATATTGTGGAGGAGCTGCTCAAGCCAGGCCGCGACCCGCGCGAGGATATGCCGGGACCGGTCTTCAGAAGCGACGTTCTGAGCATGGAAGACCTCGAAATAGGCATGGTCATGATGGGCACGGTGCGAAACGTGGTCAACTTTGGCGCCTTTGTCGACATTGGGGTCAAGAACGACGGCCTCGTCCACGTTTCCCAGCTCTCCGACAAATTCGTCAAGGATCCTATGGACGTGGTCCGCGTCGGAGATCCGGTTGAGGTTCGGGTTATTGGAATCGACAAGGAGCGCGGCAAAATTTCCCTTTCCATGAAGAAAGCATAATGGCAAGCCTGTAAGGAGCTGATAATACTTGAACCTGATCATAAATTCTGTCGAGGCTATGCAACGCTTCGGACATTTTCTTGCAGGCTGGCTCGAGCCCGGCGCTGTCGTGGCCCTTACGGGAGACCTCGGCGCAGGCAAAACCACCCTGTCACAAAGTATTGCCGCCGGCCTGGGCGTCAAAGAGGACGTGACCAGTCCGACCTTTGCCCTGATGAACGTCTATAGCACAACGGGCGGCATGGAAGTGTATCACTTTGACGTCTACCGCATCCTCGACCCCTCAGAAATGGAGGAGATTGGCTTTGATGACTTTGTCTACGGCAAGGGCGTCAGCCTGATTGAGTGGGCAGGGATGATTGAGCCGATGGTTCCTGAGACGGCCCTCTGGATCGAAATAGGCTACGGTTTTGAAGCGGAGGAGCGGTGTCTCAGACTCTCCTCGCCGGCGCCTGAAACCCGGGCAAAAATCAAAGCGCTTATTGAAGCTTACAAAGAGGAGGCGGCCCGCTCATGAGAATGCTAGCTATAGAGACTTCTTCCCTGGTGGCGTCGGTCGCGGTGGTGGAGGACGATTTGCTTCTGGCAGATTTTGTCCTGCAGCATCCCATGACCCATTCCCAGAAGCTGATGCCCATGCTCGAAAACGCGCTCACCTACCTGGGACTGACCATTCCTGACTTTGATGCGATTGCCGTCACCATCGGACCAGGGTCCTTTACGGGGCTCCGGATTGGGGTGTCAGCGGCCAAAGGCCTTGCCCAGCCCTTCGGGATTGGCATCATCCCGGTGTCGAGCCTGAGGGCAACGGCATACAACGCCTATGACGCACGGCGGATCGTTGCGGTCATGATGGATGCACGGCTAAATGAATACTATGCGGGGGCCTGGAAATTCGATGCGGATGGCCTGGCGACCGTAGTGGAAGAGGCTGCCTGGCCGGTGGACGACTTCGCTGCCAGACTTCTGGAGACCGCTGAGCGGTCGGGGATGGAGGTGCTTCTTATGGGCGAAGGCGCGTCCAAGGCCTATGAGCGCGTCCATGCCCAATTAGGCGACCGGGTTGCTCTGGCGCCCCAGGAAATGCGCTGCCAGAGAGCGGCGTCCGTGGCCATGTGCGCCCGGTTGGAAGGCATACCGGCCGTCGATTACGACAAGGTGCCCATGAATTATCTGCGCCGGCCCGAGGCAGAAGTGACCCGCGAACAGCGGCTGAAGGGGTGAAGGGATGACAGGTTCTGATCACCAGATGCAGGCAAAGGGTATCGCCGGCAGCGTCCTCAGACCCATGGTCCTTGCTGACGTCGACCGCGTGGCGGAGCTGGAAGTGCTCTGCTTTACAACGCCCTGGCCGCGCAGTGCCATTGAGGAAGAGCTGACGTCCAATCCCCGCGCCCACTATTTTGTCTATGAGGTCGGGGGAAAACTCGTGGGCTACTGCGGGTTCTGGCTGATCCTGGACGAGGGCCACATCACCAATCTGGCCATTGATCCGGAGGAGCGGTCGAGAGGGTACGCCCAGGACATGATCGCTCAATTTGTGCGGGAGGCAGAGTCCCTTGGGGCGGCGTCCCTGACGCTGGAAGTCAGGAGCGGCAATAACTCGGCCATTCATGTTTACGAAAAAGCAGGCTTTGTCTCCATGGGCGTGCGTAAGGGCTATTACCTGGACAGCGGGGAAGATGCGCTGATCATGTGGAAGACCATTTGATGAGGTGAGCAAAGTGAAACGTAAATCTGCGCTTTGGGTGCTGCTGGTTCTGGCACTCGTGATCGCTGCCATAGGGTTTGTCATTTGGCGAGCAACCCGGATGGAGGACGGCGTTCTTGTCTACACGGAACAGGTTATTTCCAGTGAGGCTGCCGCTTATGTCTACGCCAGCGGCAAGGTGATTGCCGCTGAGGACCGGGAGGTTTATACAGAGATGCCTGGCATGGTCAAGGAGGTCTTGGTCGAGCTTGGCCAGCAGGTCAGGAAAGGCGACGTGCTGGCGACCCTGGACTCTGAAGCTCTTGACCAGCAGCTGGCGGCTGCGCGCCTTCAGCTCAGCATTGCTCAGGAGACTCTGAAACAAGCCCAAAGTGCCGGAAAGCTTAATTATGATCTGCCGCTGAAGACTGCCTCTGCCGCCTATGAGGACGCGCTTAAGCTGGTCGCGGACCAGCAGGCGCTGTTCGACGCGGGCGCCATCAGTCAGTCCGAGCTTGATCAGGCCAAGCGCCAGCTCGAGCGCGCCGAAACGGAAAAGCTTTCTGCAGAGCGCGGCTACAGTAGTTATGGCCAGGAAAGCGCCCTGCGGATTCAGGCTCTGTCCGTCTCCTCCGCGCGCCTCGCCCTGGAGCAGCTGCAGGTTCAAAAAGACAAGCTGACGCTCAAAGCCCCTGCCGATGGTGTCGTGTACGCCATTCACGCCAAACCGGGAGAACTGGCTGCCCAAACCCTGCCTTTGTTTTCCATAGCTTCTTCGGATCGGTTGAAGGTCTCCGCGTCCATCAGCGAGTACGACATTGATTCAGTAGCGGTGGGACAGCCGGTCGTCATACGCAGTGATGGCTTTGCGGATCAGTATGAAGGTCAGGTGACTTATATTTCAGATGTGGCCGAAAGTCTCGTCAGCGGCCAGTCCTCAGAAACGGTCGTCAAAATTGAAGTCTCCTTCCTGGCACAAGAGACGAAATTTCGACCGAACTATTCTGCGGCCATTGAGATCCTGACAGCCGAGAAGCCGGCGGCGCTGATGGTGCCTTATGAGGCGGTCTATACGGACGCGGCGGGTATCAGGAGAATCTTCGTTATTGAGGAAGGTGTCGCCAAAGAGCGTTTGGTGACACTCGGCATAGAAGGGGATCTGAACGTCGAGGTCATAGGCGAGGGGCTGGCAGAAGGGGACATCGTCATCCTCAATCCTACAGAGACTCTGAAAGATGGAGATTCGGTCAAAGTGATCGAGGTGGACTAGATGATTGACATTCAGGGACTGACTAAAATCTACGATACGGGCAGTATTCAGGTCGAAGCGCTGAGGTCAGTGGACTTTCATGTGGAAGAAGGGGATTTCGTAGCCATTATTGGGGCCTCAGGCTCAGGAAAGTCGACATTGATGAATATTTTGGGCTGCCTTGACCGACCGACCCGGGGGCGCTATGTTCTGGACGGCGTTGACGTCAGCAGCCTGAGTGATCCGCAGCTGGCTGTCATCCGGAATCAGAAGATAGGGTTCGTGTTTCAATCCTTCAATCTGCTGGCCCGCGTCAATGCCATCAAAAATGTTGAACTGCCCCTGATCTACGGCCGCGTCCATAAAGCCGAGCGCCGCCAAAGAGCTATGGAGGCTCTGGAGCGTGTAGGTCTGGCGGACCGCATCGATCATAAACCCAACGAGCTCAGCGGCGGTCAAAAGCAGCGGGTTGCCATAGCCAGGGCACTTGTGACCCGGCCGGCGATCATACTGGCAGACGAGCCTACGGGCAATCTGGACTCCCACTCCACTGAGGAAATCATGCAGATCTTCAAGCGCCTGAATGACGAGGGCGTTACGCTGATCATTGTCACCCACGAGCATGAAATTGCGGACAATGCCAAGAGAATCGTCACCTTTAAGGATGGCGCCATAGTCACGGATGACCGGAAAAAGGTCATCAATGAAAGGTATTGGCCAGAGTTGGCGGCATATGTCACAGACTATGAGGCAGCGGGCTTATCCGCAGAAGAGGCTTCGTCGGATAAGTGTTCAGAGCCTGTAGTGCCCTCTGGGGAGGTGACACAGTGAACTTTGCAGAGAGCTTCAAAATTGCCCTGGACGCCATTTGGGTCAATAAGATGCGGTCGCTGCTCACTATGCTGGGCATTATTATTGGTATTTCCTCCGTCATTGCGGTGGTGGCGCTGGGCAGCGGCAGTGAAGCAGTCATAGGCCAGGAATTTGAATCCTTTGGCGTGAACCGCCTCTTTGTGACGACTAGTTATTCGGAAGAGATTACTTCGCGAGACCGTCTCAACCACGCGGATGTGGACGCTATTGAACGCAGCTTTTCGGAGGTCATCAAAGCTATGACCATTTCCGTATCCGGAAGCGGTCAAATTAAGGGAAGACAAAATCAGGATCCCATCTCAGTCAGTTTGAACGGCGTCAACGAACGGTATAATGGCATAGAGGATATAAAACTTCTGCACGGCAGATTCCTTGTCGAATCTGATGTCAAAGCCAAGCGTGCGGCAGCAGTCGTCGATTCCGGTCTTGCGACAGAACTCTTTGGAAGAACGGATGTCGTAGGGGAGCGCCTGACCATAACCTCCAGGACAAGCATGTCCTATATCATTGTAGGGGTCTATGAGGCGCCTATGACAGCGTTTTCAAATATTCCTGGCTTCGAAATGCCAAAGACAATCCATGTGCCCTATACGCTGCTCGAACGACTATACGGTGTTGGAGACAGGGTGAATGGCATCGAAATCAACCTGGTTATGGACGCGGACCAAAAGACAGTCGTCGAGGATCTCAAGGCACTGCTTGAGCGGCGCCATGATAATATTGGCCAGGAGAAATACATGGTTTTCAGCGCGGAGGAGCAGCTGGAAACTGTGAATCGAGTCTTGGGGCTTCTGACTACAGTCATAGGCGCCATAGCGGCGATCTCACTGATAGTGGGTGGAATAGGCGTCATGAACATCATGCTGGTCTCTGTCACGGAACGCACGCGTGAGATTGGGATTCGAAAGGCACTGGGCGCAAAACGCAAAGACATTTTGATGCAGTTTTTGGTCGAAGCAGTGATTGTGGCACTGATAGGCGGTGTGATTGGCACGGTGTTGGGAATCGCATTTTCCTACGGGATTGCCTGGGTCATTAAAATTCCACCATCCACAAGCCTGGGCACTATTCTTCTGGCTTGGCTGTTTTCAGCGGGTGTTGGCGTCTTTTTCGGGATCTATCCCGCGAACAAGGCCGCGAAGCTGGATCCAATTGAAGCACTGAGGTATGAATGAGGTCGACTTTGTTGACAGTCTCTGTCATTCTGTGCAATAACCCGTGCCGCTGATGCAGTGGGTTTGAAAGTCGATTGGTTTTACAAATTTGCAAAGGAGGGCGTCTATGGAACCTCGAAATCCAAATCAAGATCTATATGGGCTGGAGCCCGTTGAGCAGCAGGAAAGCACACTGTCATTTATCCAAAAAGCTGTGTCGATATTTATCAATCCCGTTCGCACCTTTGAAGCCATTCGCCAAAAACCGGATGTCTTTCTCCCCTACTGTGCCAGTATGCTGGTCGCAGCCTTGTTTTCGTTTGTCACAATGGGACTCATGCAGGACTACACCCTGGAGACCATGGCTGCTTCCTATAAGCAAATGGGTATGGAAATACCGGCAGATCAGCTCCAGAGCTTTGCCAGAGTCACCATGGTCTCCACAATTGTTGCCATGATTGCGGTCAGCGTTATTGCGCCCTTTGTCAAAGGCGCGTTTGCTCATCTGCTCAGCCTTGCATTTGATGCCAAGACAACTTTTAAACGGAGTCTGTCCGTGGTAGCCTACGCTTATCTGATCGTGATGCTTGGCACTTTGATTCGAATCCCGCTGGCGCTGACGACGAAAAATTACCTCTTCACCTTTTCGCCTGCCATGTTCTTAGGTGATGCAGCACCGACGGATCCCTTGTTCTCATTCCTTTCTGCCTTTGATCTTTTCACAATTTGGTATCTTGTGGTGTCCGTCATAGGCTTTAAAACCGTTCACAAACTCAAGACCTGGCAAGCTGCCGTCGTTGTGCTTCTGCCGTTTGTGATGTCCCTTGTTTCGGCATTAATCCCATTCTTAACTGGTACAGCGGTGTAAATCAACGATACAGACCGCAGACAGATCCTCTGAAGGCTGCTCCTAGCGCGGCAGGTTAGAAAGTTAAAGTAAACCTTTCAGAGGCTTCAGGAGGCATAATCATGAAATCTATTTTAACGCTGGCTATTGAAACCAGCTGCGATGAAACCTCTGCCGCCGTTGTCCGAAACGGCAGAGAGGTTTTGTCCAATGTCATCTATTCCCAAATTGATCTGCACAAGCTCTACGGGGGCGTCGTCCCGGAAATCGCGTCCCGCAATCATGTTGAAAAAATCAGCGGAATTATTGATGAAGCCCTTCGGGAAGCGGATTGTACCTTTCGGGACCTGGACCTGATCGCGACAACGTACGGCCCCGGCCTCGTTGGAGCGCTCCTCGTCGGTCTCTCCACTGCCAAGGCACTGGCGTTCTCCCTGAACAAGCCTTTAATTCCTGTCAATCACATTGAAGGTCATGTGGCAGCCAACTACATTGCTCACCCGGATCTAGAGCCGCCTTTTGCAGCGCTGATCGTCTCCGGTGGGCACACCCATCTGGTCAAAGTAGTGGATTATGGCCATTACCAAATCCTTGGAAAAACTCGGGATGACGCAGCGGGAGAAGCCTATGACAAAGTAGCCAGAGCCCTTGGGATAGGTTATCCCGGTGGTCCGCAGATCGACCGTCTCGCCAGGCTTGGCAACGGCGCAGCCATTCCCTTTACCAGAACGTATCTGGAGCAGGACAGTCTCGACTTCAGCTTCAGCGGTTTGAAATCCGCTGTACTCAGTTATCTGAACCAGATGAAGATGAAAGGTGAGCCTATTGTAGTGGAAGATGTTGCCGCCTCCTTCCAGGAAGCGGTAGTCGATGTTTTGACAGACAAAGCGGTCGCTGCAGCGCTGGCTTCAGACGTTGGGACCCTCGTACTGGCAGGCGGCGTCGCCGCAAATTCCCGGCTCAGGGAAGCCCTGGACCAAAAAACCAAGGCAAAGGGCATCCGGATGCTTTATCCGCCCATTGAACTGTGTACAGACAATGCAGCCATGATTGGCTGCGCCGGTCACTATGCCTATTTAAATGGACACATTGCGGACATGGCCTTGAATGCCGTTCCTAATTTGACGCTGGATACGCCATCATTCTGAATAACACAACAATTGAAGCGCGGCACGTCTTTTGACGGCCGCGTTTTGTTGTGGAAGGAAGTCGGTGTCAGACACCCGCTTCCTCAAGAAACTTGGTGTCAGACGCCGAGTTTCTTTGTTATGTTAACGGGTTATAAATAACTGAAAATTCTGAATACCACATTTTTTCTGTGGATGACTTTGTGGATAATGTGGAAAACTGTTAGAAACCCCTGTGAACATAGTCGTTTAACAAGGATAACCTGTGGATAGACTGTGTATGGTGTTGATATGAATATTGGAGAGGTGCATATACATGAATAAAGTTGCGAGCCTCTATGCGCCTTCAGACTTTAGTTTGCCGGATCTCCTTTTCTCTGAATAAGAGGAATTTACAGACTTTTAACACGAAGTTCATCTGATCCTTGCACTTCAGATGTAAGATCATGCTGTAGAGAAGAGTGAAAACAAAGGGCAGAACACATGACTGCGAGGAGAATCCACATGATCAATACACTTATTTTTGATTTTGACGGCACTATTATAGACACAAACCTGATTATTGCGAAAGGCCTTAATCTTTTTTCAAAAGCCTACAGAGGCAGCCGATTGTCACAGCACGAGCTGGAGCAGCTGACAGGCAAACCGCTGCACGACCAGATGGCAGCCCTCAATCCTGAGCGTGCAGATGAGATGACAGCGCGCTTCAGGAAGTGGTACACCCAGCGGCACGACGCCCTGACCAAGGCATTCCAAGGGATGGATGAGCTCTTTGACGACCTGCGTCAATGCAGCTTCAACATGGCTATAGTGACCAACAATAGCAGGGAAGGTGTCCAAATGGGACTCAGGCACCTGGGGTTGCACCATTTATTTCAAACGGTCATTACATGCGATGACGTAAAGGAAAAGAAGCCGTCACCGGAGGGTGTCCATTTAGCCTTGGAACGAATGAATGTCAGACCTGAGGAAGCCCTCTTCATTGGAGATAGTTCCGGAGATCTGATTGCGAGCCGCCGAGCGGGCGTCGCAAATGTCCTGGTTGGCTGGACCTCGGTTAGGAGAGAAACTCTGATGGCCCATCAGCCGGACTTTGTGATTGAGCATCCCCTCGAGCTGCTGCAGGTTGTCAGTCTGGCTGAGGAACAGATCGCGTAGTTTTTCGAGTTCGCAACCTACAAAGCATAAAGAAAAGCCTGGCTTTGGCTGCCAGGCTTTTCTTTATGTTTTAATATAATTATCTAATGTTCTCCAGGTACTCCACAATTTGACCCACGGTTTGAAAACGCTCAGCGATATCATCCGGGATTTCAATGTCGAGCTCATCCTCAACCGCCATGATGATTTCCACTGCGTCAAGAGAATCTGCGTCCAGATCGTCTCTAAGGTTTGTGTTCAGGGTGATTCTGTCTGGATCTGAAATAGCCAGCTGATCTTCAATGATACTTTTTATCATTTCAAACATTCGGGTGCCTCCTCATACGATGGTTGGCGGTCAAACCGCCCACAGATCACTATTCTATTATAGCCCACAGCCTCAATTTGTCCAGACTGGGGATGGGTCAATTATGAATCATTTCTAAACTCATTTCTGAACTCATTTTCACACTCATGAAAATGAGAAAATCAAACTACTCTTCCAGATGCTCTGTCCAGCGCCCGTAGAGAACTTCAATCTCCGCCTTCAGCTGTTCACTGGTCTCTGTCAGATTGAGAAGCGCTTGATGATCCTGGGAAATGCTGATGTCACACATTTTCTGTTCAATCTCGTGCAGCTCGTTCTCCAGCTCGTGAAGCCTCGCTTCGAGATTTTGAAGTTCGCGTTTCTTCGAGCGTTCCCCAGAGAGCTTCTCTTTTTCCTTGCGCCGCTCTTCCTTCTGGCGCGTCTTATTGACCGTTGTCTGATCAGGCTCGTTTTCCAGCTTTTGATTGGTGGCGAGCTTTTCCTTGTAATCATCATAATTGCCCAGATACAGTGTCGTGCCGTCCGCCTTCAGCTCCACCAGTCTGTTGCAGAGCCGGTTCAGGAAGTAGCGGTCGTGGGAAATGGTGATGATGGTACCTTCGTAATTCTCCAGCGCCGACTCCAGTGCTTCCTTTGACTGGATGTCCAAGTGATTGGTAGGCTCGTCCAGAAGCAGGAGATTAGCTTCTGAGAGCATGAGCTTCAACAGAGACAATCGGCCGCGCTCCCCGCCGCTGAGCTGTGAGACGAGTTTGTAGACGTCATCCCCAAAGAAGAGGAACGCGCCCAGTAAAGTGCGAATCTCTGTCAGGTCCAGCTTGGGGTCGGCGTCAGAGATTTCTTCCAACAGACTGTTCCCCGGATTCAAATTGGACTGCTCCTGGTCATAAAGCCCGACCTCGACTTTGTGCCCCAGCTTGAAATAGCCTTCATCTGGCTCCACTTTACCACAGAGAATATTGAAAAGCGTCGTCTTGCCTATGCCGTTCGCGCCAATCAGCCCCACCCGGTCCCCGCGGTAAACAAAGAGCTCGGCGTTGTTGAAAATTCTTCTGCCGCCATAGGACTTCGCAAGCCCTTCAGCAGCCAAGACGTCTTCGCCGCTCTGAGTCCGCTGAGTCAGATTGAGCCGGGTTCTGCGGTGGTCCTCAGTGGGCTTTTCAATCCGATCCACCTTTTCAAGGCGCTTTTCCCGGCTTCGCGCCCGCTTCGCCAGCTTTTCCGTGCCGTGCTGCTTAAAGCGCCGGATCATCTCCTCTTGACGCTCGATTTCGCGCTGCTGCTTTTCAAACGCCTTCATTTCGACTTCAAACCGCTTGCGCTTTTCCCGGGCATAGTCGCTGTAAAGCCCAGGATATTCCGTGAGCTTGCCGTTTTCGATCTCATAAATTTTGTTGACCAGCTGGTCGAGAAAATAGCGGTCATGGGAAATAATCATCATGGTGCCAGGGTAACCTTTGAGATAGTTCTCCAGCCACGCGCAGGCATCTATGTCCAGGTGGTTCGTCGGTTCGTCCAGCAAGAGCAGTTCAGGCTTTTTCAAAAGAAGTCTGCCGATGCTCAGCCGTGACTTCTGCCCGCCCGAAAGCTCATTCAGATCTCTTCCGAACTCCGATTCTTCAAAACCAAGGCCTCTCAAAACACCCTTGACTTCGCTCCTAAACGTATAGCCGCCGTCTTTTTCGAAAGACTCAAGCTTTTGTGAATACGCCTCCAACCGTTTTTCGTTGACGCTCACGTCCCTTGGGTCGGCGTCCGCAATGTCATGCTCAAGGGCGCGCAGCTCCTCCTCGCGGTCGAGCAGCTCAGAAAATATGGACATAGCAAACTCCAGGAGGGTTTGTGAACTGGAGGAGGGCACGATCTGTTCCAGATAGCCAATCTCAGTCTCTTTAGCACGGTAGAGCGTGCCGCTGTCGCTGGTGATCTGTCCTGTCAGAATTTTAAACAGTGTCGTCTTGCCGGCGCCATTCCTGCCGATCAAGCCCACCCGATCACCCTGAGACATTGTAAACGAAATGTCCTCGATGATTCGGTCAACGCCGTAATATTTTGTCAAACCGTTGCATGATAAAGCTATCAAACTAACCGCTCCATTCTGGTGTATCGTTCTTGAAATTCATTTTAACATATTCGACAGCAGCGTAGCTTTGAAGGATCGAAAAAAGCACAGAAAAAGATAGTGCCGCCGATGAAGAAGCGTTGATGATCAAAAAGAACATATTTAAGCAGTGTGCGACTTGAATTGTTATTAAATTGACATATAGAACTTTTGAATGGTATAATTTTTCATAAGAGTTAAAAGGATGTGAGGATAGAGTTATGACATCAAATCAGAACATTTCAATGGCTGTTATACGAAGACTGCCTAAATACCACCGTTACCTAAGAGAATTGCTCGACAAAGATGTCAAGAGGATCTCTTCGAAAGAGCTTAGTGAGATCATTGGATTCACTGCATCCCAAATCCGTCAGGACCTTAATAATTTTGGCGGCTTCGGACAACAAGGCTATGGCTATAATGTTGAGGATCTTTACAGTGAGATCGGAAAGATTCTGGGTCTTACCAAAACCTATAACACCATAATCATTGGTGCCGGCAACCTTGGCCAAGCACTTGCAAACTATGCCAGTTTCGCAAGATTTGGCTTTAATCTCGTTGGGATTTTTGACGTCAATCCTAAGGTAATTGGATTAAAAATCAATGATGTTGAAGTTCGTGACATGGATGATCTTAAAGCCTTCGCCAGTGAAACGCCTATTGACATCGCCTACATATGCACCAGCCGTGCGGGTGCGCAGGATGTCGCAGACGCTTTGATGGCGTGCAAGATCAAGGCGGTTTGGAACTTTGCGCCGGTTGACCTCAGAGTGGATGACGACGTCGTCGTGGAAAACGTCCACCTCATAGACAACCTGCTGACCCTGACTTATTTTGTGAAAGAGCAGTAATTAAGAAGTGTAGGATAGCCCGGCGACCGCCGGGCTTTTTTATGTTGCAAGGTCCCTTTAAAGACGTGGAAGCAGGTGTCTGTCACCGTCTTCCACACGCAATGGCATCATTTGAGCCTTGGTGTTGTTAATTAAATAACGAATCGTTAACATTCCAACAAATAAGTGTATAATGTGATTGGGTAAACATGGGGTCGATTTACAAGGAGGATTCTTATGAAAGAAGTTGTCATTGTCAGTGCGGTACGTACACCGGTAGGGTCATTCGGGGGCTCTTTAAAAGACGTTACACCTATGGACCTGGGCGCGCTCGTCATCCGTGAAGCGATTGCCAGAGCTGGCGTAGCCGTTGAAGCCGTGGACGAGGTGCTCTTTGGCTGTGTACTTCAAGCCGGTTACGGGCAGGGCGTCGCCAGACAGGCGGCTCTCAAGGCAGGTCTCCCGGACAGTGTTCCTGCTTCAACGATCAATATGATTTGCGGCTCGGGGCTTAAAACCGTTTCCATGGCTGCACTCAGCATTATGGCAGGCCAAAATGACGTCGTCATAGCCGGCGGAACAGAAAATATGAGTATGGCACCATATCTGCTGCCGTCCGGACGCTGGGGGCAGCGCATGGGCGACGGCAAAACTTATGACGTCATGGTCAATGATGGACTTTGGTGTGCATTTAACGATTATCACATGGGGATCACTGCTGAAAATCTAGCATCTCAGTATGAGATTTCCAAAGAAGCACAGGATGTTTTCGCTGCAGAAAGTCAGCGACGCGCCTTCGAAGCCCGCGAAAGCGGACGTTTTGACGAAGAAATCATTCCTGTTCCAATTCCGCAGAAAAAAGGCGATCCTGTTTTGTTCTCAAGAGATGAATACATTCGGGAAGGTGCCACCTTTGAAAGCATGTCCAAATTGCGTCCGGCATTCAAAAAAGATGGCACAGTGACAGCGGGCAACGCGTCAGGCATCAACGACGGTGCGGCAGCTTTGGTGCTGATGAGCAAAGACAAGGCGGACGAGCTTGGACTTACACCTATGGCAGTCATCAAATCATTTGCCTCAGCGGGTGTTGATCCGTCGGTCATGGGCATTGGACCGGTCCCGGCTGTGCGCAAAGCACTTCAAAAAGCACAGCTGACGGTTGAACAGCTGGATGTGATCGAGGCAAACGAAGCCTTCGCTTCTCAGGCGCTATCTGTCATGAAAGAGCTTCAGCTGCCGGCAGATAAAACCAATGTCAATGGCGGTGCAATTGCTATTGGCCATCCAATTGGGGCCAGCGGCGCCCGAATTCTCGTCACGCTTCTTCATGAAATGAAGCGAAGAGATGCGAAATTAGGCCTTGCTACGCTTTGTATCGGCGGCGGTATGGGTGAAGCGCTGATCGTGGGGCGTTAGGACCAGGCTATGAATTCTTATAGACTCTCAATAGAGCGCATGATTGAGAAAATCATGTCCAAAGTTCTGCGCTACGACCGCATGTCATTTCCTCTGGATGACCAACAGCATAAAGTGACATTGATTGAGCTGTGGCTTTTGAAGGAGCTTCAGCGTCAGGCGCTCTCCATCCAGGAAATTGCAGAGCGATTTGATCTGAGCCGCGACTTGGTCTCCAGGAGCGTGGAGCGTCTGGAAAGGCTTGGATTGGTCGACAAGGTCGTATCCCGTGAGGACAAGCGGATTCGCCGCATTTGGCTCAGCGACATTGGAATACGGGCACTTGAACGCTGGCAGAGTCATGAGAAGGAATATCTGGATTATGTTCTTGGAGAAATGACAGTGAACGAACAGAAAGCGGTTCTGAAGTTCCTCAGCCGAATGAATCAGCTGACTGTTGGGAAGTATGATCTGCACGACTAAAAGAAAAAGCAGCGGGAAGAGGCAGCAATGTGGAAGTCGGAGAACGACTTCCACAGCACCAATTTCCCACTGCTTTACTTTTTTTCTTTTGCTCTGAGTCTTACTCAGGCTTCGGAGCGTCAACTGGGCAAACGTTTGCGCAAGCGCCGCAATCGATGCAAGCTGAACCGTCGATGACGTAGATGGAATCACCTGCAGTAATGCAGCTGACTGGGCACTCAGGCTCGCAAGCGCCGCAAGAAATGCAGGAATCGTTAATTACATATGCCATTGGAGATCCTCCTCAAATATGTAGTTGCCGGTTCTTTGACCGGCGATATCGAAATTATATCTAGTTCAGGAGGATCATAGCAATGAAAAAAGGCAAAAAATAAAGAAAACTAGCTAATCAAAAATGATTATCATTATATTATGATTGGTTCGCACCTTATCCATTGGTAAACATAAAATTGAAGTGTCAGATAAACAATACCATGACTTTCTGATATAATGAAGATGAGATTCTGGTTCGAGCAGTGCTTTGACCAGGCAGCGCAGTTATACTGGAGCCAAGTGACGCTGGTTCTACAGGAGTGGTGAAAATGAAAGTTTATGCACTCGTTGGCAGCAGTGGAACAGGTAAAAGCCACCAGGCCATGCACGTAGCTCATGATTATGGGATTCAATATATTATCGATGACGGTCTATTGATTGGCGATTCAAAACGACTCGCAGGTAAATCCGCCAAACGGGAGGATACCAAAATGGCGGCGGTGAAGCGGGCGATCTTTTTTCACCGAGACCATCGGCAAGAAGTCAGGGAAGCTCTTGAGCGATTGAAGCCGAGCACCTTAATGATTTTGGGAACTTCTGACAGAATGGTGGAGAATATCGCGGAAAATCTGGGCCTGCACGGGATCGACGAATGGATTCGAATTGAGGATGTATCGACACCGGACGACATTCAAATGGCGAAAAGTCAGAGGGAAAAGTTCGGGAAGCACATCATACCACTGCCCTCTGTCGAGGTGAAGCGGGACTTCAGCGGCTATTTCCTGGATGCAGTCAAGACTATTATTCGCCGGAGGGATCATTCGACAGTTGTCGGTGAGAAGACTGTAGTCAGACCAACTTTCAGTTATTTGGGCAAATTCAGTGTATCCAACAAAGTACTCGCGCAAATCGCTGAATATGCCTCGGAAGAGGTTCCGCTGGTGCACGCTGCAGATAAAACCAGAGTCATTGAACTTGGTGACGGACTCGAGATTCATGTGGAATTGGAGCTGAAACCCCCATACCGGATGATGGAGACTGCGACAGCGGTGCAGAGGCATGTCGCCGAGGCAGTGGAAGAGATGACGCGAATACAAGTCATCAAAGTCTTGGTCTATATAAAAAGTTTGAAAATTCAGACCGAAACCTTGTATTGACACTGTCTGCGGATGTGTTAAAATGGCAGTGTGAGAATGTTTAAATTATAACAATAAATGAATTTTAATAATTAATGATTCAATTTCGCTACAAAAAATCGAAATCACGTGACGATTCAACAATTTTATAATATGGTGGGAACTGCTATACGCAAACGTAATCTGGGTAGTCAAGCAAGCCAGTCTTCTGAAGGCGCAAGTCCAGGGGAAGGTCAGCGCGTGTCACTAGCAAGAATCTGGCGAGCTTCACAATAACAAGATTTAAGGAGGCCAATAAAGTGGCAGAAAAAACGTTAAATCCATTTGAAATCGCCCAGCAACAAGTCAAGGCAGCATGTGAAGTCCTCGGTGCAGAACCAGCAGTTTTCGAACTCTTAAAGCAGCCGCTCAGAGTACTTGAAGTTAACTTCCCAGTTAAGATGGACGACGGCACAGTCCGTATGTTCCAGGGTTTCAGATCCCAACATAATGATGCAGTTGGTCCTGCCAAGGGCGGCATCCGTTTCCACCAAGGCGTTACTTATGATGAAGTCAAAGCGCTTTCCATGTGGATGTCCTTCAAATGCGGCGTCGTAGGCATTCCTTACGGCGGCGGCAAGGGCGGCATTACAGTTGACCCTGCTACACTTTCACAAGGCGAACTCGAGAGAATGTCCCGTGCTTATATCACGGCGATTTCTCCAATCATCGGCGAAAAGAAAGACATTCCTGCGCCGGACGTCAACACTAACGGCCAGATCATGTCTTGGATGGTTGACGAATACAGCAAGCTCAGAGGCGAAAACGTTCCAGGCGTCATCACTGGCAAGCCTGTCAACTTTGGCGGTTCCCTCGCTAGAAACGAAGCAACAGGTTACGGCGTCGCTCTCATGATGAGAGAATCCGCTAAATACCTTGGCATGAACCTGAGCGACCTTAAAGTTGCGATCCAGGGCTTCGGCAACGTTGGAAGCTTCGCAGCGCTCTTCGCTCACCAGCTTGGCATTAAAGTTGTCGCAGTTTCCGACTTCTCTTGCACGCTCTTCAAAGAAGACGGCATCGATGTTGAAGCGCTCATGGCATACTCACTCAATGCGCCTAACAGATTCATCACTGGCTTTGGACATGGCACAACTGAACTCGACAGAAACGAAGTCTTCGGCGTTCAATGTGACATCTTCGCGCCTTGCGCCCTTGAGAACTCCATCACTATGGACAATGTCGGCAAAATTTCAGCTCGCGTTGTCGTAGAAGGCGCTAACGGCCCTACAACGCCGGAAGCAGACAAAGCCCTCTACGAGAGAGGCGTTCTCCTGATTCCTGACATCCTTGCAAATGCAGGCGGCGTAACGGTTTCTTACTTCGAGTGGGTTCAGAACCTCATGAACTACTACTGGTCTTTCGCAGAAGTTCAAGAGAAGCAAGAAGCACTTATGGTTAAAGCGTTCAATGACATCATCGTCATCAAAGAGAAATACAATATCGACGTCAGAAAAGCAGCTTATGTTATGTCCATCAAGCGTATTGCTGACGCAATGAAAGTTCGCGGCTGGTACTAATATTAGCAGCTTCATCTGGTAACGGATTTAAACGGTTCATGTTTTGCGCGCTGCGCAAAACATGAACCGTTTTTTTATGTCGTATATTTATAGGAAACCTATAAATGCGCCCGGATAAACGGTACGGAAATTTTGTTTTTTTGAAGAATACAGTTGGTATTATTTTTGCGCTGTTTATAAGAAAACAACAAGATCATCAGTTGTTAATGCGGTCCATTTGTGATATTCTTATTCCAAGTACATAAACGAATTTGCTTTCCATGGCAGCTGTAATTTCTTAAGAGAATATGCTGGTGATGTGAAACAATACCATAGTGTCAAAGTCGCAGGGGTGGATTAAAGTGATAGATGAAACGGGCGTTTCTATAAAAGATATCCTTAAAATGAAAGTACTTGAGAATTGCAAAATTGTCGCAGGTGAAGAAGGTGTCAATAATGTTGTGACACGCGTCAATGTCATGGCAGATCCTGACATACTCAGCTGGGTAAACGAAGGTGAATTTCTCCTCACCACAGGGTATTTCTTCAAATCCACTTCAATGGAAGACCAGCTGAATCTGATTGAGGTTTCGGCGTCCAAAAAACTCAGTGGGATCGGGATCAAAGTATATCCTTATCTGGAGAGCCTGCCTGTTGAAATCGTCGAGCTGGCGGATCGGCTTAAGTTTCCAATCGTCGAAATCCACCATGATATTCCTTTCGCGGAGATCATGTCACCTGTCTTTCAGGAAATCTTCGAACGTCAGACCAATATCCTCAGAAAAGTCGAAACCCTTCACCATGACACCATGAACGTCGTTCTCAAAGGCGGCGGCGTTAAAGATATCCTCAAAAGCCTGGTAAAATCCATTGAGAATCCAATCCTTGTAAAGGACTATCATTTTGAGGAGTTTATTCATGATGGTGAGCGGGATCCGGAGTTATGCGGACAGTTTGAAGAAAATGTAAAGCATTTTATGCGTTCCAGCACCTCAGGAACCAAGCAGACCAAGACTATGACAGACCGGGTTGTGATCAATGGCAAGGAAATGGATCGCGTCATGGTCCCGGTTATGATAAAGAATGCGGTTTATGGTCATTTGGTAGCCTTTGGCTATGAGCGTGAGCTGACGAATTTTGACGCCCTATACATGGAATCCACGGCGAATGTCGTTGCGCTGGAGTTTTTGAAAAGACTCTCTGTGCAGGAAGTGGAGAACAAGTACAAGACGGAGTTCTTTGAGGATTTGGTCTCTCTGGACGAGAAGAGAAAACTGAAAGCCCTTGAAAGATCAAATTACTATAGATTTGATAAAGATTCTTTCTACAATATCATGAACATCAGAGTAAGCAAGGGGGAGTCCAACCTTGCCTCGGATGAAGAGTACAACCAGCATCTGACCAAGGTTATGTATTTGATCGATATAATTTGCCGGAAAGAAGGCAGAACGTATCTGATCGCGAATAAAGGCAAGAAAATCAATGTCATGACCATGTGGAAGAGTCCGGAGGAATATACCAGGGAGTTCAAGAAGCTGGCAGAAGAAACAGAGGCGGTTCTCGACAGCAAAATGGGTCACATAAGCTATAAAGTGGGCATAGGAAGACTCTACAAGGGTCTGGGTGATGCGTACAGAAGCCTCTATGACGCGGATAAGGCAGTCGAAGCGTCGAAAACTTACATCAACGAACGCGTCATTGATTTTGACGCCCTTGGCATCTACAAGATTTTCTGTCAGGATCACTTGAAAAATGAACTGATCAGTTTTTATGAAACCACGCTCGAACCACTGGTAGCTTACGACAGGAAAAGAGACACCGAACTGGTCAAATCCCTGATCGTCTATTTTGAGACCAACGGCAATTTGAAGAAGATGTCAGAACTTTTATTCACCCACTATAATACAGTCCTTTACCGAATCAATCGAATCCAGGAGATCACAGGGAAAAATCTGGAGAACGAAGGCGACAGATATGGACTGCAAACGGCACTTAAAATAATGAAGATTCTTGACTTATAAGTCACGTCTTGACGTTCATACTATGATTTTTACGAAAAATAAGTCGGAATTTGTTTTAATCTCTTGAATATTCAAAATAATTTCGTTAAAAACCTACAATGAAAAACCGGACAGATCTCGATCTGTCCGGTTTAATTTTTGCATAGTTTAAGTTAAGTGGGACTATTTCGATATAGGGTTGCCTGTCGGCTCAAGATCCAGCCAGTTAGATTACTCCTCAACCAGCGCAACTGCCCTGATTGGTGAGCCTGAGCCGCCTCGAATCCTGAGAGGAAGACCGAAATAGAGGAATCTCTTGTTGACGATCTTATCGAGGTTACAGAGGTTTTCCGTGTTGGTCATGTCATACTCGCCGCAGATCAGATGACCTGAGAAGTTGATATCACTTGGATGGTCTATGGCTGGCGCGTCTACGCCAATGTTTACGACACCCCGCTCTGCAAGCCACTTTGCGGCTTCGTAGCTGAGTCCGGTGTACTCTGTCTGCCATTTATCCGTGCCAAAATTGCGGTCAAAATGTCCGGTGTACATCAAGACAATGTCGCCCTTCAGGATTTCCTGCCCTGACTTTTTGACAGCGAGTTCAAGGTCTCTTGGCTCAATGTAGCGGTCAAAGCGGATATGGGACAGGTCTATACAGATCGCGCTGCCCCAGAAGTGACTCATAGGCATGTGGTCGATTGTGGCGCCGCTTGGCTTGTACTCCCAGACTGCGTCGCAGTGCGTGCCGCCATGCTCGCTGATCAGAAGGTTTCTGGCTGAAAATCCAAGCGCTTTGCTGCCGGTTTGATTCATGTTTTCTTCATGGGTCATATTGGTCATGATGAAGGTTGGCTGATGCATTGGAAATACTGACATCCCCTGAAAAATCTCCTGGGAAAGATCAATGAGTTTCAGTTGTTTCATTCTTCTACCCCCTGATAGTTGAGAAACTTAGTGGTTTAACTGTCCCCATTATATCAAGAATCTGAACATTGAAAAAAATATTTTAGCGACAGCTGGTTTCGGGTATAACTTTAGTGCTGTGAAAAATGTAAAAACTCCATAAGGTAATTGCGGCTGACTTCTGTTATAAATGATTGTATACGAGTAACCTTTATGGACTATCAACATTACGACAGGTTTTCCATGGACGCTTTATTTTAACTGTAAAATGAAGGAGGCTACATAAGAGCTATGAAAACAGACGTTCAAATTGCACAGGAAGCACAAATGATTCACATCAAGGAAGTTGCCGCCAAAGTCGGACTTTCCGAGAACGATCTCGAACTCTACGGCAACTACAAAGCGAAGATCCACCTGGATGTCATGGACCGTATGGCTGACAAGCCGGACGGCAAACTGATCCTGGTCACTGCAATCAACCCGACTGCAGCAGGCGAAGGCAAAACGACAACCAACGTTGGCCTCAGCATGGGTCTTAACAAAATTGGCAAGAAGACGTTTACGGCACTCCGCGAGCCATCCCTCGGTCCATGCTTCGGCGTCAAGGGCGGCGCGGCTGGCGGCGGTTACGCTCAGGTCGTTCCTATGGAAGACATCAACCTTCACTTTACAGGCGACATTCACGCGGTGACCACAGCGAACAACCTGCTGGCGGCACTGATTGACAACCATCTCCACCAGGGCAATGCGCTGGGCATTGATGAGAAGCGCATCCTCTGGAGACGCGCTATCGACATGAACGACCGCGCGCTGAGAAATACAATTGTAGGCCTTGGCAACACAGGTGACGGCGTGGTCCGTCAGGACGGCTTTGACATCGCGGTTGCTTCAGAGATCATGGCGATCCTCTGCCTCTCAACGAGCATGAAGGACCTCAAAGAAAGACTCGCCAAAATGATCGTGGCTTACTCCAAAGACAACAAGCCTGTCACAGCGGCTCAGCTTGAAGCGACGGGTTCCATGGCGCTCCTTCTTAAGGATGCCCTCATGCCAAACCTGGTCCAAACCCTTGAGAACACCCCTGCGCTGATCCACGGCGGACCGTTCGCGAACATCGCACACGGCTGCAACTCAGTTGTGGCAACGAAGATGGCGCTCAAGCTCGGGGATTATGTAGTGACAGAAGCAGGCTTCGGCGCAGACCTTGGCGCGGAGAAGTTCTTCAACATCAAGTGCCGTCAGGCGGGTCTGAAGCCAGCTGCAGCAGTCATTGTTGCAACAGTGCGCGCGCTGAAGAACCACGGCGGTGTCAAGAAGGCAGACCTCAACGTTGAGAACCTTGAGGCCCTTGCAAAAGGCTTCGCGAACCTCGAGAAGCAGATCGAGAACGTCCAGAAGCACGGCGTCCCTGCCGTCGTCGCAATCAACGCGTTCCCGCTGGATACACCGGCAGAGCTGAAATTCGTCGAAGATCGCTGCAATGAGCTCGGCGTCAATGTCGTTCTGTCCGAAGTTTGGGCAAAAGGCGGAGACGGCGGCGTAGAGCTGGCGAAGAAAGTCGTCGAAGTGGCAGAGAGCGGCAAATCCGCTTATGCACCGCTGTATGACCTTGAACTGACTGCCGTTCAAAAGATCGAAAAGATCGCCAAGGAAATCTACGGGGCAGACGGTGTGGAGTTTACATCGAAAGCGCTTAAGGATATCAAGAAGTTTGAAGAAGACGGCGTAGGCCATCTCCCAATCTGTATGGCTAAAACCCAGTACTCACTGACAGATGACCCAACAAAGCTTGGAAGACCAAGCGGCTTCAAGATCACAGTGCGCGAAGTCAAGGCGTCCGTTGGCGCGGGCTTCCTGGTAGCCCTTGCGGGGGAGATCATGAGAATGCCTGGTCTGCCTAAGGTTCCATCCGCAAACCACATCGACATCCTCGAAAGCGGAGAAATTGTAGGTCTCTTCTAACAACACTTGTCCAACCATTTAAAAGGAGGCGTCAAATTAACATGAAGTATGATTTGATTGTAAAAAACGCGCTTGTTCCAGCAATGAATGGAAACGACACCCTGATGACCAATATTTTGGTCAAGAACGAAAAAATCGCAGGTTTCCTTGAGTCCGTTGAAGGTCTCGAAGCTGACCGTTATGTGGATGCAGGCGGCAAGCTTGTACTTCCGGGCTGTATCGACTCTCATACGCACTACATGGACCCGGGCTTCACACACCGTGAAACCTTCCTGACCGGCACCAGTCAGGCAGCTGCGGGCGGCCTGACGACAATCATCGATATGCCGTGCTGCTCGTTCCCTAGATCCGTTCTCGACGTGGATTCCATGAATGAAAAGCTCGACGCTATCAAGCCGCAGGCTATTGTTGACTTTGGCCTCTGGGGCGGCGCGACAGGCGACATGGTTCGCGACGGCAAGCTCGCAGACGTCCAGGCTCAGGCAGACGCAGGTGTTCTGGCGTTCAAAGTCTACATGACGCCATCCGTTCCAACGTTCAACCGCGTTACGGACCCTGAAATGCATGAAGTTTTCAAAGCGGTTGAGAAAACCGGCCTCGCAGTGGGCGTTCACGCAGAAAACTTTGCTATGTGCGACTACTACGTCAGAAAGTATCAAGCTGAAGGCCGCCTCGACGGACCGGCTTGGTCAGAAGCAAGACTTGAGCTTGCTGAAAAAGCAGCGATCCAGCTCGGCATTGCGTTCTCAGAAGAAACCGGTGCGCGCTACCACGTCGTTCACATGTCTACAGGCATTGGCGCGAGACTGATCGGCGATGCCAAGAAGCGCGGTCTCAAAGTTACTTCAGAGGTTTGCCCGCACTATCTCGTACTCAATGCGCCTGAAGCTATGTCCGAATACGGCGCTTACGCTAAGATCGCACCGCCGCTCAGAACAACCCAAGACAACATCGAGCTTTGGGAAGGTCTCGCAAATGGCAGCGTCGACTTCGTCGCTACAGACCATGCGCCATACAAGATTCAAGAGAACAAAGACAATGATGATGCTGCTGTTGAGAAAGACGCGCCAGGCATGAACATCTGGACGGCATTCCCAGGGATCTCTGGCTCTGAGACTATGGTCAACATCATCGTCAGCGAAGGCTACAACAAAGGCAGACTCACACTCGAGAGAATGGTTGAAGTCTTGAGCAAGAACGCTGCGATCCACTATGGTCTCTTCCCTAAGAAGGGCTCCATGAACATTGGCTCTGATGCAGACCTGACTATTATCGACCTCGACAAAGAGTGGACTATCGACAAAAACGTTTCCTTCATGAAGAACAAGTACACACCGCTTCATGGTTTGAAGCTCAAAGGCAAAGTCGCTCATACGATCCTTCGCGGCACTTCCGTCTACTCTGAAGAGCCAAATGAAGTTCAGGGCAAGATCCTCGTCGAGCCGGGCTTTGGTCAGTTCATCAAGCGCCAAAGCATCCAGGAGCTTCCTAGAAAGATTCAGTTCGACAATTACAAAGCGATTGGTGCTGATTTCTTCAATAACTACCACAGACGCAACATCAACAACGTGATCGACTAATTTCAAAAAGCGCACAAAGGTTTGATAAGTTGGAAAGAGCGGCGGCGCCAATTTTGGATCCGCCTCTCTCGACAACTCACATAATTTAACCACAGAAGAAAAGGAGACTGAAAAATGCCTAGACATGGTATCGTCGTTATCGACATGCTCAACGATTTTATTGGTGAAAAAGCTATGCTTCGCTGCCCGGGTGGGGACGACATTATTCCACCGCTTCAGAAACTGTTTGCCTGGGTACGTGAGCGCAACGCCCGTGGCCTTGACGACATCCAGCTCATCCACATTCAGGAAGCCCACAGAAAAAATGACGCTGACTTCCGTGTCAGACCTGTTCACGCGATTGCTGGAACATGGGGTTCAGACTTTATTCCTGAGCTCTATCCGCAGGGCGAGGAGTACAAAATTCCAAAGCGCAGACACTCCGCTTTCCAGCATACTGATCTCGACCTCTATCTGAAGGAAGAGAGCCTTGACACCGTTGTTGTCACCGGCGTTTGGACGAATGTCTGTGTCCGTTCCACAGCAGCTGACGCTTTGGCTAACGCATACAAAGTCATCACCCTCAGCGACTGTGTTGCCTCGAAAACAGAAGAAATGCACCAACATGGTCTCGTCGACCTTTCTATCTTCACTAAAGTCATGACCCTCGACGAGTATATTGCGGCTTGGGAAAAAGGCGAAGATCCATGGCTCGGCGGCGGCGACGCTGAGAACAAAGTCGAGTAACAGATCTTGACTAAAAAGCTCGTCATTGGCATTACAGGAGGCAGCTGCATGATTTATGCAGTTGCCCTCCTTAAAGCTTTGGAGCAAATGGGCGTTGAAACCCATGTCGTCGTCTCGAAAATGGGCGCCTACAACCTGAAGCACGAATGTGATTTCAGTCTGGAGGAAGTAAAATCCCTCGCGGCCTTTTATTATCAGAATGACGATTTGGCGGCCGCCATCGCCAGCGGTTCGTTCAAAACTGACGGGATGATCATTGTGCCTTGCTCCATGAACACTTTGGCTGCTGTGGCAAACGGCATCAGCAGCAACTTGATTCACCGAGCCGCAGACGTTACTATTAAAGAAGGGCGAAAACTGGTGCTCGTCGCACGGGAAACGCCGCTCAGCGCAGTTCATCTCGAAAATATGCTTAAGCTTGCCAGACTGGGCGTGACCATAATGCCGGCAGCTCCGGGCTTCTACCATTTGCCCGAAACTTTGGCCGACATTGTGGACATCATGGTCGGAAGAATTCTGGATCAGCTTGGGATTGATTCGAAGCTGTATGAGCGCTGGCATTAAACCTATCCCCTCACAAGGAGGTGCTGCATTTGGAAAAACAAATGCTCAGAGCGTGCCTCGGCAACCTTCGGGACCGTTACGGACTCCTGGAGTGCAATGTTGAGGCGGACCCGAAATTTGAAATTGGCGGTATTCTCGAAAAACTGGGCAATACGACGCCGGTACTTTTCAATCGTGTCAAAGGCCACAAGATGCCCATAATTGGCGGCATGTTTGGCGACCGTGAAATGTTTTACGAGTTCACGGGTACGACACGTGAGGAGCGCCTTTTCAAATATATGAACGCAGTCAACCGGACGATACCTCCAAGGCTGCTTTCCGACGGTCCGGTCAAAGAAAACATAATAACGAGAAATATTGACCTTGGCAAGATCTTCCCGCTTCCGACGTTTCACGAGCTAGACTCATCCAGTTTTATAACCGCTGGTGTTATGGTTGTTCGTGACCCGGATGATGGCAAGATCTATACGTCTATCAGGCGTTTTCAGTTTAATGGCGGCAATAATATCAGCGCTTTGGTGACGTCGCCCTTTTTAAGTGATAAAATAAAGCAAGCGCGTGCGCAGAAGAAGAACCTGGAAGTTGCAGTCGTGCTTGGTTATGATTACTATTTCTGCCTGGCTTCCCAGCTTGGCAGCGATCTTTACGGCGTTGACAAGTATGAGTATGACGGCGGGCTGAGAGGGGAACCTCTGGAAGTGGTCAAATGCCAAACCGTTGATCTTGAAGTGCCGGCGTATGCTGAAATCGTCATCGAAGGCGTTATCCCGTACAACGAGGAAGTCACGGAAGGGCCGTTCGGCGAACTTATGGGGTATTATGGCGCTGTCGCCAAGCACCCAGTCATCCGCGTCAGCGCGGTCATGCACCGAAATCAGCCTGTTTTCCAGATTTCCGCGCCTTGTAAAGAGGAGCACCTGAGCAACGGTCTGATCCGTGACATGGAGGTATTTGCCCACGTCTCAAGGATTGTCAAAGTTAAGGATGTCAACGTAACTATTGGCGCAGGCTGCAGATTTCACGCGGTGGTGTCCATCAGCAAAAAAAGCCCTGGTGACGGAAAAGCGGCAGCGATCGCGGCACTGGGCAGCAGCAAGGATATCAAGCATGTGGTCATCGTAGATGACGACATTGACGTCTTTGACGCAGGCGACGTGGAAGGCGCTTTAGCGGCCAGGGTACAGGCGTCCAAGGACGTTTTCATAATCCCGGGCGCGAACGGAACGGGCCTCGATCCTTCCCACCTGCTTGAAATGACGTCAGACAAAGTCGGCATCGATGCGACGAAGCCACTTGGCGAGGCGGGCAAAGGCTTTGAAAAAGCCCGCATCCCTGGATATGAAGCTATCGATCTGAAGAAATTTTTCCCCAATCTATAAGCGTTGGAGGAGGCATAACATATGAAGAAAGCACTCGGATTTTTTGAAGTCCGGAGCCTGGTCGCCGCCATCTACGCTGCGGATGTCATGGTCAAAGCAGCCAACGTCGTAGTCAAAGACTTCAATATTGTGGGTTCGGGCGTCGTCGCAGTGATCATCGAGGGCGATGTCGCGGCTGTCAAGGCAGCTGTCGAAGCCGCCAGAGAAGAAGCCGGCAGCAAAGGGCAAGTCATTGGCATCAATGTAATTCCGCGGCCTGAAGAAGGCATGGACATGCTCTTCAACTGAGGTGAGGTGTTGAAATGGCAAATATTTTGACGAAACAAATCATGGACCACATAGTTCAAAAGTGTGCCAAAGACCTTGCGGAATCTTCCCCGGGCGTTAAGTCGCCGGCGAAAGCCTCAAGCGGCTCACATCTGACAGAACGCCACGCGGCTATGCTGTCTGAGCTTTTGAATAAAAAAGGAAGTGCTGCCGATGGTGGCGGTGACAGAAACGGCAGACGCACGAACCTCGAGAGTTTAACGTCTCAATCCCGGGTCGCAGCGCCATCGAAGACAGTCGAACCTGCAAGCGCAAAAAACGCAAACGTCGTCCATGGTCGGGCAGTGTCGCTGGACGAGCTGCTTGGTCGTCTTAAGTAACCGAATTCGTTCCATGGAGGTGTTAATGTGAGATCCGGAGGAGCACTTGGCTTAATTGAATCTGTAGGTCTGACGCCTGCGGCGGCGGCACTCGACGCGGCGCTTAAGGCGGCGGATGTCCAGTGCGTCGGTGTCGAGAAAGTCATTGGCGTCGACAAGATCATCAGCGTGACGGTCAGTATCGCAGGCGAAGTCGCAGCGGTGCAGGCGGCAGTGGACGCAGGGGTCATGGCTGCCAGCGCGGTTGGCAAAGTCGTATCATCCCACGTTATTCCGCGTCCGCATTCTGATGTGGATAAACTGATAGAAATGTTCAGAAAAAACAAAACGGAAACGTCTCAAGAGGGTGCTCAGCCGGAACCATCGGCAGAAACTGAAGTGTCTGAGGACGAAAATGCCCAGGACGCTTCAGCTGAAGCATCAAACCCGCAGTTGAGCGCCCGTCGCGCTTAGGCAACTTAAAAACACACATTTGAGGAGGAAAAAAACATGAGTCAGGCATTGGGATTAATCGAAACTAAAGGTCTCGTAGGCGCAATTGAAGCAGCGGACGCCATGGTTAAAGCAGCAAATGTCACGATCGTCGGTTATGAAAAGATCGGGTTTGGTCTCGTTACTGTTATGGTCAGAGGTGACGTCGGCGCTGTTAAAGCTGCTACGGACGCCGGTGCTGACGCTGCTGCACGCGTTGGCGAACTGTTCTCCGTTCACGTCATTCCTAGACCGCACTCTGAAGTTGAGCGCGTCATTCTCGGCAACGCATAGAACTAACGCAGCGGCTGACAAATCAGCCCTGAAAGGGAGGTATCACATTGTCCAATAAAGAACTTATGAAAAAAGTCTTTCAGGACATGGCGCTCCCGGTGTTTGAAGGTTCGACCGTTAAACCGATCGATCTCGAAGCTTCGGATCTGTTGGACAGAAAAATTACTGTCCTGCTCTTAGGCAGCGATATTTCAATGGACAGCGCCTTTAACAGCCTGGTCAAATTGAGAGAAAGCGGTTACCTGCTCACGGTGGTCATGTCGAAAGCGGCAGAGCATCTGGTAGGCAGGGCGCGCGTTGAGGAAACGCTTCAGCCGTATCGTCTGATCACCGGAGATTGTTACGAAGGTGTGCAGGGCCTGGTAAGAGGGACAGATGTGGTCATAGTCCCGAACCTGACGCAGAATACCCTGGCAAAGGTTGCAGTGGGCATTCAGGACGATTTTCCTTCCATGCTGCTGTGGCAGTTCCTGCTGCAAAATGTTCGGGTTATTGCCAACACAGATTCGATTCGGCATGCCTGGTTCTCCATAGATGGCAATCCAAAGATGAAGAAGGTCATGGAAAGCCATATCAAAACCCTTGCTGACTATGGCGCTGCCATGATTGAACACCACGATTACGACACTGTTCTGATGAGGGATCCGCTGGTGTCCATGAGAAACAGCAGAGCCGGTGCGGAGAGGCAAAGACCAGGGCGTCAGCATCAAAATGCTGTTCGGTCCGCAGCTGTCCAAACAGCGCCAGCCTCGACGGGAAGACCCTCTGCGACCGACCGCCCGGCTTTGAACGGCCAATCGCGCGTGGTCACAGAATCCTGGCTCAGAGCGCTTCCTGCCTCAAGCCGGCAAATTGTGCTTGAAAAGGGTATGATTATCACACCTCTCGCAAAGGATCTGGCAAAGTCAATGGGTGTTGAGATCGTAGACAAAAGGTAGTACGCCAAGCGTTAGGGGAGATTACAGGTGAGAACAGCCATTGTCATAGGTACCATAGTCGCAACGCGAAAAGAGGAAGGCCTTGTCGGGAGCAAGCTTCTTCTGACTCAGCCTGTCAACATTGACAAAGAACCCGTCGGCGAACCGTTCATTGCTGTAGATACAGTAGGCGCGGGCATTGGGGAGTTTGTCATGTATTCCACAGGCACTGCATCAAGAAATGCCGCCAATAAACCAAAGTCCTCCATAGATGCCGCAATCGTCGGAATTATTGACGGTGTGGACATCCGGACGGATTTGTTCGACCATAAAAAATAAGGTGGTGACACAGCCGACATGATGGATCCAAAGCTGATCAAACAAGCAATGGAGTACCGCCAGATGATCGACGCCCTGATGGGTGATTTCGAATTCGCTGACGTCGTCCTTCTGAACGGTAATATTGTCAACGTCATCACGAGAGAAATTTATAAATCCGACCTTGCCATCAAGGGAAAATACATTCTCGGCGTCTGTGACTCAGACAAGCTGATCGGACCCAAGACACTCGTGATAGACGTTTCCGGCCGTTATCTCGCGCCGGGATTTATTGATTCACATATGCACTTTGAGAGCTCCATGCTGACCATTTCGGAGTTTTCAAGGCTTTCAATCCCTTCCGGCACAACGACGCTGGTCGCTGACCCACATGAGATTGGGAACGCCCTGGGCGGCGTCGGCATGAAAGCTATGGCAGACGAAGCGGGCGTTGTTCCGAATCACGTCAGCCTGGTCGTGCCATCGCTGGTGCCGGATTGTCCGTCGCTGGAAACAGCGGGTGTGGATATCACATCCAAGGACATGGCGGATCTCCTGAATTATCCGAACATCATAGGCATAGGCGAGCTTCAGGGCTTCAGCAATGCGAAGCACGTTTACAACAACACGCCTGAGATCATAACAGATCTCGTCGCTTCCACGACTTATGCCAGAAGCATTGGCAAAGTGGTGGACGGCAACGCGCCTGAGCTGTTCGGCCGTGAGCTTGCAGCCCATATAATCGCCGCTGGCGGTACGTGCTCCTGCCACGAGACGACGACCAAAGCTGAATCTGTTGAAAAGCTTCGCCAGGGTGTCTACGTCTTCATGCGCGAAGGTTCAACGCAAAAGAACATGGCGGAATGTATCCGTGCCATTACTGAAGAAAAAATGGATTCGAGACGAGCGGTGCTCGCGACGGATGACATGGTCGCGGAAGACCTCGAAAAGCTCGGCCATATGAATGAAATCGTAAAAAGAACAATCGCTCAGGGCGTGAACCCGGTGGAAGCCATCCAGATGGTCACCATCAACCCGGCGACTTACTTCAAGCTCGAAGACCGGGGCGCGCTGCTTCCTGGCAAGCTGGCGGATATCGCGGTCATCAGCGACCTTCAGAACATGGTTGTCGACGCGGTGTTTATCGATGGAAAATTGGTTGCGGCCAATGGTCAAATGCTGATCGACATTCCTAAATACACCTATCCGGAGAGCGTCAAGAACTCCGTTAAGTTCAAGACCCTGTCGGCTGAAGATCTTGAAATCAAGGCGGAAGGTTCCAAAGCGACGGTCAACGTCATTGGTCTCATTCCGGATCAGAACTTGTCAGATGCCCTTGAAGCGGAGCTTCCAGTGAAAAATGGCGTCGTTCAGGCGGATGTGAAGCAGGACGTCGTACCGCTCATTTGTGTTGAGCGCTATGGACGCAACGGAAATATAGGCAAAGGCTTTGTGAAGGGCTTTGGCATCGAGAACGGCGCCATGGCGGAATCCATTGCCCACGATACCCACAACCTCCTCGTCATGGGGACAAACTACAACGACATGGCAATCGCAGCGAACAGAGTCAAGGAAATTGGCGGCGGTATCGCGTTGGTCAGTAATGGCCGAGTGATCGATGAGCTCAGACTTCCTGTCGGCGGTCTGATCACAGACGAACTGACGGGACATGAGGTCAGTGTCAAGATCCGCGAACTCGAAGACAATGCGAGAGCGAAGCTGGGCTGCAAGGTCCACGCGCCATTTATGCACCTTTCCTTCCTGGGACTTTCCACAAGTCCGAAATGGAAGATCACAGATATGGGTATTGTCGATGTTGAGAATTTTGAAATCCTCAGCGCAGTAAAGTAAGCGGCTGGCCGAAAGGTGAATTCATCTTGAATTCACCTTGTGTTTGCCGGGTCAAGCAGTGAAGCACACGTTATAAATTCATACAGCACCGCCGCAATTCTGCTTTTTATGGTTCTTCATTTTTCACATCATACAATTCCGGAGGTAAGGAGGGTAGGCAAAGAGGACTCTTTTTTACAAATCATGGGGGGTAACGAAAAATGACCAATAATACAGGATTTTTCGAGAAGGTTTTTAAACTCTCGGAGCACGGCACCAACGCAAGAACTGAAGTTTTAGCTGGCTTCACCACATTCATGACCATGGCCTATATCTTGATTGTCAACCCGTTGATTCTGGCTGACGCAGGCATGGACTTCGGCGCTGTCTTCACAGCGACCGCGCTTTCTTCCCTTGTAGCAACGCTGATCATGGCGTTCTACGCTAACCTGCCGTTCGTACTCGCGCCAGGCATGGGCCTCAACGCCTTCTTTGCCTATACGGTCGTTTTGACCATGGGCTACTCCTGGCAGTTCGCACTCACCGCAGTATTCATCGAAGGTATTATCTTCCTGATTTTAACATTCTTCAACATACGTGAAGCCATCATTGACAGTATTCCACAAAACATTAAAAAAGCGGTTTCCGTTGGTATTGGTCTCTTCATTGCCTTTATTGGACTTTACAACTCAGGCATCGTCGTTCAAGGTCAGGGCGTTCCTCTGATGCTGGGTGACTTTGTCAGCAACGCGAATGCTCAGGTTGCGCTGGCAGGTCTTGTCATCACCGGCGTTTTGCTGGCACTCAGAGTCAAAGGCGCTATTCTTCTCGGTATCGTCATTTCTACTATTCTCGCGCTTCCGCTCGGTGTTGCGCAGCTTCCTACGTCTGTTTTCAGCACACCACCGCCAATGGCCCTCTTCGCGTTTGAGTTCGACAAGATTTTGACCGCGGACATGTGGATCGTTCTCGGTACATTCCTGTTTGTTGACATGTTTGACACCATCGGCACACTGATTGGTGTCTCAACTAAAGCCAACATGTTGGATGAAAACGGCAAACTCCCTGGGGTCAGAAAAGCACTCTTCGCGGATGCTGTAGGTACGACTTTTGGCGCTATCGTTGGTACATCAACGGTTACTACCTATGTTGAATCTGCTTCCGGCGTCGCTGAAGGCGGAAGAACCGGTATGACGGCCCTCGTCTCAGCAGGTCTCTTCTTTATTGCACTCTTTATTTCACCGCTCTTCATCATGATTCCGAGCGCTGCCACTGCGCCGGCGCTGATCATAGTTGGTCTCTTCATGATGTCGCCTATCAAGGAAATTGATCTCGAGGATTTCACTGAAGCGGTTCCTGCGTTTCTGACCATCATCATGATGCCGCTCGCTTACTCTATCGCAGAAGGTATTGTCTTTGGTATCGTGTCCTATGCGCTTATCAAAACGCTTGCAGGCAAAACCAAAGATGTGCCTGTTGTGACCTATATACTCGCTGTGCTGTTTATCCTTAAGGAAATCTTCGCATAGAGCGTGTATCCGGAAAATGCCCCCGCGCGCTGCTAGGGGGCATTTTCTTTTCTAAAAGAAAGAGGTGTCATTGCGAATGAAAGTGGAAAAAGTCATTAAGGCCTTTTCTCTGAAGGACGCGCTGGACGCGTTGAAGGCGAATGAAGGCAGGGCAGAGCTCATTGCCGGCGGTACGGACCTGCTGGTCAAAATCAGGGAGAAGCACAATAAGAAGCCAGTGATCATTGACATTTCGGATGTGCCGGAGTGCCGTGGCATCCGCTTTGAAGCGGACTACATTGCTATCGGAGCGTGTGCCAAGTACAGTGAGCTGGTAGCCTCTGACAGAGTCAGAACGCAGATGCCGGGCCTTTGGGAAGCATCGAGATCAGTGGGAGCGCCTCAAATCCGAAATCTGGGGACCGTAGGCGGCAATATTGCCAACGCTTCGCCGGCGGCTGACGCGGTACCGCCGCTTCTGGCCATGGAAGCAGTTCTGGAAATTGTATCACCGGAGGGCTGCAGGACGGTAGCACTGAAGGACTTCTTCAAAGGCAAAGGTCAGGCAGATCTCAGTGAGTCAGAAATCATCACCCAGATCGTGATCCCGCGTCCGGGGTCGGCGCAGATCAATGTTCAGTTTGAAAAGCTGGGACTGCGCAACGCACTCGCTATTTCGAGGCTCAGCGCGGCTGCCGCTTTGGAGTTGAGTGAGAGCGGTATCATTGAAAAGGCGTGTGTCGCGTCCGGATCCATAGGTCTGACGGGCATGCGGGAACCTGAACTGGAAGCCTTCCTCGAAGGCAGGACGCTGGATGAAGCCACTATTGAGGCTGCCTGCGACCTGTTCTCCGAAGTCGTGGCCAAACGACTCAGCGGAAGGGGCACTATGCCGTTCAAACGTGAGGCAGTGCGTGGCGTCTTTGGTGCCGCGCTGAGAAAAGCGCTTCGCGCGTCTCTATAAGCAACAGGGGGGTAGCATCATGATTACGCTGAATTTGAATGTGAACGGAAAAGACCACAGGCTTGAAATAGAGGATCATATGAGGCTGTTAGACGTCATCCGAGGTCCGCTGGGACTGACGGGGACGAAGGAAGGCTGCGGGGAAGGCGAATGCGGTGCCTGCACTGTCATATTGGATGGCAATGCGGTAGATTCATGTCTGGTGCTCGCGGCACAATGTGAAGGGAAAAAGATCGTCACGATTGAAGGGCTTGAGACTGCCGATGGTCTCGATCCCGTTCAACAGGCGTTTCTCGATAACGGCGCGGTTCAATGCGGTTATTGCATTCCGGGGATGGTGCTTTCGGCAAAAGCCCTCCTCGACAAGAACGTCGCGCCGGATGACAACGAAATTAAAGAGGCCATCAGCGGCAATCTCTGCCGCTGCACGGGTTACGATAAGATGGTGAAAGCCATCAAAACCGCTTCCGAGGTCATGCAGGAACGGGGTGAGCAGAAATGAGCACATTGAAATCTGTGGGCCAGCGGATTCAGCGCAAAGATGCGCGGGCGAAGCTGACGGGAACGGCGCTGTATCCTCAGGACATTGAAATGGAAAACTGCGTTTATGGGGCAACGGTCCGGTCTGAGATCCCTCACGGGTATTTTACGCTGGATCTGACGGAGGCTGAAAAAGCACCGGGCGTCATTCGGATTTTTACCGCTGCGGATGTCACCGGCCATAACGTCCATGGCGTTTTATTCAAGGACCATGAGGTGCTGTGCGCCCGTAAGGTTCGCAGAGTCGGTGATCCCATTGCGTTTGTGGTGGCGGAGACTCAGGCTCAGGCGGACGAGGCCTGTGCTTTGGTCAAGGTAACGTACGAAGCACTTCCGGCAGTCTTTGACCCAAAAGAGGCAATGAAAGAGGGCGCACCTCAGGTTCATGACGGCAAAAACAACCTGATTTATCACTATAAATGCAGACGCGGGGATGTGGCAAAGGGCTTTGCGGACTCGGCCGTGGTCATTGAGCGGGAGTACATCTCACCTTTTGTGGACCATGTCTTTTTGCAGCCGGAGAGCGGACTGGCCTATATGGAAGAGGGCAAGGTCATTGTGGTGGCTTCGACTCAGTATCCGCACTTTGATCAGATTGAAGTAGCGGAGGCCATAGGCTGGGAGCTCGATCAGGTGGTCATTCTGAATCCTGTGGTCGGCGGTGCCTTTGGCGGACGCGAGGATATCAGCATGCAGATTCACCTGGCGCTGGCGACGATTGCCCTTGGCCGTCCGGTCAAGACGACTATGGCGCGGGAGGAGTCCTTCTATGCGCACTCCAAACGCCATCCGGTCTTTATGCGCCTCAAAGTGGGCGCGGCGGCGGACGGCAAGCTGCTGGCGCTGGAAGCTGAGCTTCACGGGGATACCGGGGCTTATGCGTCCTGGGCGATCAACGTTATGCGAAAAGCCGGCGTGCATATTACCGGCCCTTATGAAATTGAAAACGTTTATGTTGACAGTTATTCGGTTTACACCAACAATCCATATGCCGGCGCTATGCGGGGCTTTGGGGCGACTCAGGTACCGGTGGCCTATGAGCAGCATATGGACATTTTGGCGGAGGCCCTTGGCATGACGCCTTATGAGATCCGTATGAAGAATCTCTTCAGAAAAGGCTCTGTGACGGCGAACGGTCAAGTGCTGACAGATTCGGTACCGCTGGAGACTTGCCTTGAGATTTTGAATCAGGCTATGAATGGTGGCAATGAAGCGGCGGACCTCGGCGCGGCGTCTTCAGGGACCACGGCGGCGACAGGCGCTGGCTCTGCAGCGGTTCAAGAAAGGGCGGTGACACAGCATGCTTAAACGCGGAAGAGGCATAGCACTCAGCTGGTATGGCACAGGCTACGGTAACGGTTTTCCGGACTACTCCGTGGCCACGATTGAGCTCGCTGAAAACGGGGAGATTTTGCTTCGCGTCGGTGCCACCGAGGTAGGACAGGGCTCAAAGACCATTATGCCCCAGGTATGTGCTGAGGTTTTAGGCATCCATTCCGACCAGGTCCATATGATCTGCGAAGATACCAGAGAATTTCTGGATTCAGGCACGGCGGCGGCCAGCCGTCAGACTTATAATACAGGCAATGCGGTGCTGAAGGCCTCAGAGTCCTTTAAAAAAGCTTTGCTGGAAGAGGCTCGTCTGTATTTGAAGCTCAACTCCACGGCCGGTCTCGAAATGGTGGATCAAAAGATCTGGCTCCCAATCTTCCCTAGCCGCCATACGACGTTCGCGGAACTCGCCTCCCATCTGAAGTCTGAGGGTCGTGTTTTGGCGGTGACGGATTCGTTTACGGCACAGACCATCGGCATGAACCCAGAGACGGGCGAAGGGGTGCCTTACTGGCCGTACACCTTCAACGCTTACGGCACAGAGGTTGAGGTGGATACCGAGACCGGCCGGGTGCAGGTGCTGCAGGCCTGGTGCGTCCAGGACGTGGGCCGTGCTATCAACCCGGATCTGGTCGAAGGCCAGATTGACGGCGGTTTCGTCATGGGCCTTGGGTATGCGCTGTACGAGGACCTGGGGGTCAAGGACGGCGTCATCAAGAACAACAAGTTTGCGAAATATATTATTCCTACGGCTATGGATATTCCGACCATTCACAAGTATATTGTGGAGGATCCGGAAAATACAGCGCCTTACGGAGCAAAGGGCATAGGCGAGCCGACCATGGTGCCGGTGGCCCCTGCCATACTCAACGCCATTTATGATGCCATAGGGATCCGGATATTCGAGCTGCCGGCGACACCAGACGTGGTACTGAAGGCCATAGTGGCGGACCGGGAGGCGAAAGCGAAAGCTGCTGCAGCGGAGGGAGCTGACGCCAATGGCTAGTCCTGGCCTTGCGGTTGACCGAACGGCTTTGAAAGCGAAGATCAAAAGCCGCATAGACGTGGCCAGCGGCCGTGTCAAAGCGGATCTGGTTCTGAAGAATGCCAAAATTGTCAGCGTTTTTACAGAAGAAATTCTGGAAGGGGATGTGGCCATTGTCGGCGGCGAGATCGCCGGCATTGGCCAGTATGAAGGGCTGGAAGAGATCGATCTGGAGGGCCGCTATGTGGCGCCGGGGCTGATCGACGGCCATGTGCACATAGAGTCCTCTATGGTGACACCGGCGCAGTTCGCGAAGACGATCCTGCCCCGGGGCACCACCACGATTATTGCGGATCCCCACGAAATTGCCAACGTCTGCGGGCTTGGGGGGATTCAGTATATACTGGACAACAGCGAGGTTTTGCCGCTGGATGTTTATGTCATGCTGCCGTCCTGTGTGCCTTCCACGTCCTTTGAAAATGCCGGGGCGAAGCTGCTGGCGGCGGACCTGGAAACGCTGATCGACCATCCCCGTGTCCTGGGACTTGGGGAAGTGATGGACTATCCTGCCGTGGAGAGCGCTTCGCCTGAAGTCCTTGATAAGCTGGCTGTTGCCGATGGAAAGCTCATCGACGGCCACGGTCCTGTCATTAAGGACAAGGGTCTCAACGCCTATGTGGCGGGTGGCGTCCGAACCGAGCACGAATGCACCACGGTGGAGGAAATGATCGACCGCCTTCGCCTGGGGATGTATATCCAAATTCGGGAGGGCTCTGCGGCCCGGAACCTGGCGGAGTTAGTGGCCGGGGTCAATAAGGACAACGTGCGGCGCATTTTCTTCTGCACGGATGACCGCCACCCGGGGGACATCCTGGTGGAAGGCCATATTGACAACAACGTCAGGCTGGCGATCTCCCGAGGCTTGGCACCGATTACCGCTATTAAAATGGCATCTCTGAACGCGGCGGAGGCTTACAGGCTTTACGACCGGGGTGCTGTAGCGCCGGGTTACCAGGCGGACCTGATCGTCTTTGACGATCTTAAGGCCTTCAATGTTGAAATGGTGTTCAAAGGCGGCCGTCTGGTCGCGAAGCAGGGTAAAGCGCTGTTTGAGGTGTCAGAAATTGCCTCGGAGGCAGTCGTCAATACGGTCAACTTCAAACCTGTTGCTGCCGATGATCTAAGAATCGCCATGTCCTCTGACTTTGCCCGGGTCATCCGGCTGCTGCCGCATTCTCTGGTGACGGAGAGCGCAGTCCGCAAGGTCGTGACCGAGGAGGGTTTCTTTAAGTATGACGAGCGTCTGGACATCCTGAAGCTCCTGGTCATTGAGCGCCACCACGCCACAGGCAATATTGGCAAAGGCCTGGTAGAGGGTTTTGGACTGAAGAACGGCGCCATTGCCACAACTATAGCTCACGACAGCCACAATCTGATTGTGATTGGGGACACCAATGAGAACTTGTTGGCAGCAATTGACGAAATTGAGCGCATAGGCGGAGGGATCGCCATGGTCAAGGGTGGCGAGGTCGTGGCCTCCATGCCGCTGCCAATTGGCGGCCTAATGTCCGACGAGCCTATTGAGCTGGTGGATGATCGTCTGAAGGCGCTCTTGGAGGTGGGCTACAGCCTGGGTGTCAAGCGGGTTTACGATCCGGTGATGACCTTGGCGTTCCTTGCCCTGCCGGTAATACCAGAGATTAAGCTGACGGATGTGGGCTTGTTTGATGTGACTAAGTTTGAGTTTGTAGGGCTAAGTGTAGAAGACTAGAAAGCAGGGCGCCTCGGCGCCCTGCTTTTTCGCGCCCCAGGGGTGCGAAACCAACAGGCTCCGCCTGTTGGCTAGTCGATACGAGGAGGCCGCGAAGCAGTCTCCGAGGGATTGTACGTAGAACGAGGGGGCGGGTTGGGCGGCGCCTCAGCGCCCTGCTTTTTTCGCGCCCCAGGGGCGCGAAACCAACAGGCTCCGCCTGTTGGCTAGTCGATACGAGGAGGCCGCGAAGCAGTCTCCGAGGGATAGTACGTAGAACGAGGGGGCGGGTTGGGCGGCGCCCTGCTTTTTCGCGCCCTAAGGGCGCGATGTGGAAGGCGGTGTCAGACACCTACTTCCCAAAGAGATGGAACAAGGTGTCTGACACCGCCTTCCACCTTCACCATTTTCCTTCCATTTTTCTCTCAAAACAATTTGCAAATTCTCCCTGAAAACGTTACAATTTCTTAAGATATGTGAGGTGGAACGGATGGCAGCCTTGGAAATCGTCAAAGAAGATGCAACTACCTCTGGGGTCATCAGCCTGCCGAGTGCCTATTTCGATCTGATCAAAACCTTCGAATGTGGTCAGGCATTCCGGTGGCGAAAGCTTGACAGCGTCCTACGGTCAGACACTGAAGTTGTCTATGAAGGTGTTGCGTTGGGGCGGTTTTTGAGGCTGCGACAATCGGCGGGGGAGGTTGTTTTGGAGTCTTCGCCTGAAGTCTTCGAGAGTTTCTGGAAAAATTATTTCGATCTGGACACGGACTACGCTGCAATCGAAGAGACCTTGCTGAGGCGGGATCCCAGCGCCGCCATGGCGGAGGCGGCACGATTTGGCCGCGGGATCCGCATTCTCAGGCAGGATCCCTGGGAAATGCTCGTGACGTTCATCCTGTCTGGCAACAACAATATTCCCAGAATCAAAGGCAGTATTGAAGCTCTGTCTGAGCGATATGGGGAGACCGTGCCGCAGTCAGCCTCGAAGGCGTTCCCAACCCCTGAAGTGCTGGCTGGGCTGGGGCTGGATGACTATCGGCAGGTTGGAGCGGGTTATAGAGACCAATATTTGCTGGCAGCGGCGCAGAAGGTCGCCGGCGGGGAAGCGGACCTGGAGGCTTGGCGGGGGCTGGATGACGACCAGCTGAGAAAAGCCCTGCTGACGCTGCCGGGGGTCGGTGACAAAGTCGCGTCATGCATCATGCTGTTCGGGTATGGGCGGAGGGCGTCTTTTCCGGTGGACACCTGGATTGCGAAGATGATGCGGCGGCTGTATTTCACCCAGGAGGCCAGCGCAAAAGAAATCAAGGCCTTTGCGGAGGCCCGTTTTGGGGATCAGGCAGGGTATGCACAACAATTATTGTTTCATTGGGGCAGAAATTCAGAAATGGAGGCGTAAGCAGCATGATTTTATCAGGCACTATTGCAAATGCAGTTGCGGTATTGATTGGAGGGATTCTCGGCCTTCTGATCGGGAAGAGAATGCCGGAGAAGTTCGGGCAAGCTATCATTAAGACGTTGTCCCTGGGCGTTATCATCATAGGCGTTTCAAGCGCTTTAACGGAGTCGAACATTTTGGTGGTGCTCCTGAGCCTGGCGCTGGGCACGGCGATTGGCGAGGGCATCAACATTGAGCAGAAGCTGGAGAACATGACCCACGCGGTGGAGCGCAGGTTTATCAAAGGATCCGGCGGATTCACGAAGGGCTTCGTCACGGCGACGCTGCTGTTTTGCGTGGGTTCCATGGCCATCATGGGTGCCCTTGAGGGCGGTCTCAGCAACAATCACCAGACCCTATACGCCAAGTCGGTCATCGACGGCATTGTGTCGGTGATTTTCGCGGCGACGCTGGGCATAGGCGTGGCGTTTTCCAGCATCAGCGTGCTGGTGTATCAGGGGCTGATCGCGCTGACTGCGGGTTCCGTGAAGGATTTGCTGAGTCCGGAGGTCATTGGGGCTATGACGTCGGCCGGCGGGATGCTGATCATGGCGCTGGGCTTCAAAATGCTGGTGGATGCGGATCTTAAAGTGGGCAACATGCTCCCGGCGGTGTTTTTGCCAGTGGCTTTGGTGCCGTTTTACAACTGGGTTGCGGGTATGATCGCGGTGCTTTAGGTTTTGTTGGAAATCCTGCCGGCTTAAGTGGCGGTTAGCGCTTGTGATAGTGTGGAAAGTTGGTGACCATCGGCATCAGCTTTCTTTTTTTGGAAGGAAAATGATCCCTTTTGCCGATGGTCGTAAAAATGTTAAACTATTTTTACCGGACTAGGTGGGGTTGCCCTGCGGGGGAAGCGTTTCGAAAGCGGACTCACGGGGCGTCAAACCCGCTGTGGAAGGGCGCCGCCGGCCTTTTGAGCGAAAGTTGTCAAGGGTGGCTGGATATTGGCGTCGAATTTGCATGTTTATAATTGTGGGACTTCAAACCTATCAGAAGGGGTGTTTTGCAATGCTCGACCGGATCTTTTACAACGGCGTGATCCAAACCATGGATGCCGATGCAGCAATTTATGAGGCCATTGGCCTCAAAGACGGGAAAATTGCCTTTTTGGGCAGCAATCAGGAGGCTTTGGAGCTTGAGGCGCTGGCTCGCCATGACCTGAGCGGCAAGCTGATGCTGCCGGGATTTACAGACACCCACCTGCACATCCTGGAGTACGCGGCTTCCAAGATTACCGCGCCGTTTTTTGACTGCGCTTCACCAGAAGAGGTTGTGGAGCGGGGGCGGGCATTTGCCCACGAGAAGGGACCTTACCGGGGCTGGCTGCTGGGCAGGGGCTGGAACCAGAACCATTTTGCGGGGGAACAACGGTTCATCACGCGGACTGAGCTGGATTTGGTATCAAATGAGCTTCCGGTGGTCTACACCAGGGTCTGCGGACACATTGCCGTCGCCAACAGCGTGGCTATGGAGCGGATTCTGAAGATGGAAGAGGCGAAAAAGTTTGCTGCTTACATTGACGCTGAAACGGGGGTGCTGCAGGAAAGCGCGGCAGGCCTCCATCATTTGCTCATGGCGCCGCTGACGGAAGAGGCGGTGATCCAGCTGATGGCCACGGGGCAGGCGGACCTGAACCGGGAGGGCATTACGTCGATTCACTCCACAGATTTTATGGGGATGCCAGACGGTGCGTGGCGCCAGGTGGTCGGAGCCTTTGAGGCTATGGAGAGGGCGAAGGCGTTGACGGTTCGGGTCTATGAGCAGTGTCTGTTCAATACCCCGGAGGAATTTGAGGGGTTCCTGGCGGCGGGTTATACGACGGGCGTTGGTGCAAGCGTTGGCGATGGCGATGGGTTTTTCCGAATTGGCCCTCTCAAGCTCTTTTCGGATGGCTCCTTGGGAGCTCGGACTGCGCTGTTGTCTTCAAACTATAGTGATGATCCTGGGACCACGGGCATTCAAAGCTTTGAAAGGTCGGAACTGAAGGCGTTTATGGCCTTGGCGGAAGAGCATGACATGCAGATCGCTGTGCACGCGATTGGGGATGGGGCGATTGACTTGACAGCGGAGCTTCTTAGGGAGCTGGTGGAAGCCCGTGGTTCTGCCGATGGTCACCTCAACCCCCTGAGGCACGGCATCATACACGCCCAGCTGACGACACCGGCGCTTCTGGAAAAGATGCGGCAGGCGGAGCTGCTTGCCTATATTCAGCCGGTGTTTGTACCATCGGATATGGGGATCGTGGAGGCCAGGATTGGCTGCGAGCGCATGGACAAGGTCTACGCCTGGAAAACCATGCGGGACATGGGGATTAGAACGGCGGGCAGTTCCGACGCGCCGGTGGAGAACTTCAGTGTTATTGAGAATATTTATGCGGCTGTTGAGCGCTGCGATCTTTCGGGGTCGCCTGCTGGCGGGTGGCTGCCGGAGGAGAAGCTCAGCGTGATGGAGGCAGTCCGACTCTTCACCTCCGATGCTGCCTATGTGTCCTTTGATGAGGGGCGCCTTGGGACTTTGGAGGTTGGAAAGCTTGCGGACTTGGTCGTTCTGGATCGCAATCTGTTCGAGCTGACAGGCAGGGCGCTGCTTGAGACGAAAGTCGCTATGACCCTGGTTAACGGTCGGGTTGTTTATGAGGCGGGCGAGGTGTAGCGGATGCTCGTTGAGATGGAAGAGGAATGAAAAGGAGGCTGGAGCCCCTGGTAGTGCGGGGCTCCGGCTTTTTTTGAAGAGTGGCTGAATATTACAGAAATATGACCGTCCGCGTCCCCGGGTCAAAACCTGTCCGCGTCCCCGGGTCAAAACCTGTCCGCGTCCCCAACTTGTAAGATAGAGATAGGTTAGATAAGCACTTGATGACCGAACGTTCCTTGAAAACTAAGTATATATTGTTCAGATGAATCAGAGGCTCAATTGTTGATGAAAGCC
>Ga0302240_1000258_pt1 | contig 59143 bp, 52 predicted proteins | sample AAG_UR_His_MG_FD_193538 | JGI IMG/M metagenome (GOLD analysis project Ga0302240, IMG submission 193538) | Enriched activated sludge microbial communities from anaerobic digester in WTTP, New Holstein, Wisconsin, United States - AAG_UR_His | ecosystem: Engineered > Bioreactor > Anaerobic >... | reverse complement strand
GACTATCTTACGATTTCGATATTCTCAGCTTGTGGACCTTTTTGACCTTGAGCAACGTCAAACGTTACTTTTTGGCCTTCTTCCAATGCTCTGAAACCAGTAGCATTGATTTGTGAGTAGTGAGCAAAGACGTCTTTGCCATTCTCATCTGTGATAAAGCCGAAGCCTTTGTCTGCGTTAAACCATTTTACTGTACCATTCATAATAGGTACCTCCTAATTTTTTAGTCTTAAACCTTGGCAATGAAAATAACATAGACTTTTAAAATCAGAGGGCCCAACTGAACGGACACCAATTCTAAAACCATTTGTCAAATCATTTGCTCTTCATTTAAGCAACAACTTATACTAACACGCAGAGACCACAATGTCAAATGTTATTTTCAATGTTTAAATCAAGGACTCCAAAGCCTTCAGGAACTGATCCATCTCTTCGTCCGTACCTATGGAAACCCGCAGATGATCGTCGATGAGCGGCTTCTTGAAATAGCGCACCAGGATTCCCATTTCCCTCAGTCCGGAAAACAGTTCTGCTGCCGCCTTGGTCTCATGGCTGATAAAGATGAAATTGGCCTTGGATGGCACCACCTCAAAACCCATTGTCTTCAGTCTGGCGACAACGCGCTCCCGTGTGTTGATAATCCGGTTTCGAGTCTCATTGAAGTAATCGTGATCCAGGATCGCGGCTTTGGCGCCTGCCATAGCAATCCGGTCCATGGTGTAGGAGTTGAAGGAGTTTTTGACCCTGTTGAGGCCGTCGATCAGCTGATCGCTGCCTATGGCGAAACCGACACGCAAGCCAGCCAGGGATCTGGATTTTGACAAGGTGTGAACCACCAGCAGATTATCGTATTTAGGCACGAGATCTACCGCAGATTCACCGCCAAAATCGATGTAGGCTTCATCCACAACGACCACAATGTCTGGATTGGAGGCGACGATCTGTTCAATTTCAGCTTTAGTTAAGGCGCGGCCGGTTGGGGCGTTGGGGTTGGGGATGAGGATCCCATCGGCACCCAAATCGCCTTTGGAAGCCAAATCCAAGTAATCATCCACTCTGACGGAAAAATCTTCAAGAAGCGGAATTTCCCTGTACTCCGTCTGGAACAGATTCGCGTAAACCGGATAAAAGCTGTAGGTAATATTCGGGAACACAATATACCGACCGGTGAAATACGCAGGAAACACAAAGGCCAGGACCTCGTCGGAACCGTTGCCCATAAAGACATTGGTCGCGGTGAGGATCGCCGACTCGCAGTCCATCAGGCTGTTGAAGTAGTCCGCAATGGTAACGCGCAGATCCGTCGACTCCGGATCCGGATACAGCCGCAGCTGATCCATGGGTACACTTCGAATAGCCGCCTCTACCTTTTCGGAAGGCGGATAAGGATTCTCGTTGGTATTCAGTTTGACATACTTTTTATCTTTCGGCTGTTCGCCGGGAATGTAGGGCTCTAGACCAAGTGCCAGCTGGCTTAAGAAATTTTTCATACAGAACCGCACCTTTTCTGTTTTTTAGCATCTTACCACGCCTTCAGTTCACTCGTCAATCGCCTTCGTCTCAACCCTGACCATGAATTCATAGCCTTGAGGGACCTCACCCGGCACATCCTGGGGTGAAAAGTTGTAAATGGCTTGTCTGCCGTGGTGCCTGACCGCCATATCCAGGTGCAGCAGCGCGATCCCAATATCGATCTGATTCATCTTGCCATAGAGAGCCCCGCGGAGCATATTGAGCCTTTCACGGCTGAGAATCAAGCCCTCAGGAGTCCCACTGACAAACCAGGGCTGGGAGTTTGAGGCGGATGGCGCCAGTCGCACCGCCTCTACCAGCGCGTCATGACCTGTCACACTAGACATCTCTTGGGTCAGCTTTCGCTTAAAATCGTCAGGCCGTTCTCTGTGAACCGGCTCATTGGGCGCGCCAAAAGCCAGCATGATGACAAAATCAAGCCCATTCTGCTGGAGTGCAACCTGCTTACTGGGTTTCGCCATCCCCAGCCAGCAGCTGCCCAGCGCTTTATGGGACAAGTACAGGTCAATTTGCTGGAGCAGATAGCCCGCATTCATAAGATAATTAGGCTTTGCCTCCGAATAGAGGCAAATATAATGTGGGGCTTTGATAGGCAGGAGATTTTTGACATCACCGGCACTCAGGTAAGTGAATTCGTACTTGATGTCGTCAATCAATGGCACCGCCGACTCAGCGAAAGCTTTGACCTCCATCAGTACCGACTCGGGCAATGGGGTCAGATCATACCTGCGTATAGATTTTCGTTTGTAAATATTTTGGTAGAGCTCCTGGTTAATCATAGTAAGCCTCCGCTTGACAATATTGGTGGTAGAATCTTTAATATGTTACATGACGCTTTAGATGAAAAAGGGATCAATAGGCCAAAGGCCGCTGAGCCCTTATCCACACACTGTTATTTACCCCACGCCTCTTCTAGGGCCTGCAGAAACACCCGGATAGGCTGAGCACCTGAAACGGAGATCCGGTCATCAATTAAGAAGTTCGGCACTCTTCTGATCCCAAGCTCACGGGCTCTGAGCTGATCACGGCGTACCTCTTCTCCAAACTGACCTGTGCTCAGCACCTTCTGAACTTCTTCCCCATTCAGCCCTACTTCCACTGAAAGGGTCATCAAAACTTCATGGTCGCCAATATTGAGGCTTTCTGTGAAATGCGCCTTCATCAGTCTCTCAGTGATTTCATCCATCAGATTGACTGTTTTCGCATAATGCGTCAATCTATGGGCATCGAACGTATTGGTTTGGATCGCCTCTTCCATGTGATAGTCGAGTCCCATCATTTTTGCCTGCATGGTGACATTTTCAATATTCGCCTTCGCTGCTGCCTTTGTAATATTATATTTCAACACGAGGTGATCCACAAGATTGATGCTGACATCCCGCCTCGAGTTGGGATCCAGTTCAAAGCTTCTAAACACGACTTCAACTGCATCCCGGTGCTCAAATTGTCTCAGGGCCTCTTCAAACCTTCTCTTACCCATATAGCAGAAAGGACATACAAAATCAGACCAAATTTCTATTTTCATTCTACGATTGCCGTCCATAATTTTACTCTCCTTCACCCTTATAATATTTCTTTGACCCTTCCAACCAGACCATTCTCAAGCATAACTTTGATGCCGTGAGGATGCGCTGGCGATTTCGTCAGGATCCGCTGAACAACCCCCTCAGTCAAGGCGCCGCTGCGCTGATCCTGTTTCTGGACGATTCGCACCTTTGAGCCAATTTTTATATCACTTTTACTATAGTTTACCATATTGCGCTCACAATCCTTCTCTTCTTCAATTCCCAAGTCATTTTCACACGAAAGGAAAAATGGTGTCAATGTGAAGTCAATGACTGACTTTCACCGGCACCATTCTCAAATAAGGGGTACTGATCCTCGTCCTGAATCATGAAGGGGCGTCAGAAGGTGTCACCCTCAAACCCCCTCCATGTCAAGAATAATGGGTCTACTTCTCACGCATATACATCATATCCAGGTTGATCCAGTAATGCATCTGATCTTCTTTGACATTGACATTGAAGTCAATATTATTAAAGACCAGCAGCACTTCAATTTCAGGGCTCTCTAACTTATGGCTCAATTCTTCAAGAGTTCCTTCATTATAAGGTCGAGAACTCAGTTCGTAATTTGCAGAGATACGGTCAAAATAAGCACGCATGCTCTCTTCCAGAATAACCTGATCATTCAGCATAATTTCAAGGGTTGGCATGCCGCTCATAGTGTCGACAATCCAGTTGATTTTGTAGGTTCCCCTGTCGCCTTCCACTACAGTGACTGCGCTGCCAGGCACCTTGCCTTCATAGTTTTGCAGTTTGACTGCCCAGCGGTAGTCCTCAATCTCGAAGGCGCCATTCGCCAGCATGAGAGAGACCCCCATAACTTCCTGAGGCGCTTCTCCAAAGTAGTCTTCAGGATCCGGCCAGATCTGTTCGAATCCCAACTGTGTTTTGAAACTATTAGGTTGGCCAAGTTCTTTGCTGAACCACGCAGGGAGTTTCGCACTCTCTGCGTAGGCAAGGAAGGTGACCGAATCCGTAATAGCTTCCCTTACGGATCGTTCAGGCTCTTGTACCGCCGGCACCAGTGCACCGTCCCTCAGAATGTTTTCTGAAACCAGCAAATTTTCCAAACGGCTGATTTGAGATCTGACAGGCAGGGAATGATAGCCCACCAGCGGTAATACAGACACCAAAGCAGCCCCTGAGACCAAAAGTGCAATCAGCACATGGGCTTTATCCTTCCTGAGAATTAAAAGCACCACCGCTGCCACAGAGACAATCCACATGAGGAGGAAAGAATACTCGACGCTTTTCATCCCAAAGCGATTCAGCTGTACAATCAGTGCCCAAGCCTCAAAGGCGAGGATCAGGAGCGCTGCAAACGGATAGAACCTGCGATAGAATTTCGCCAAATTCGACGTATTGTGGGTCACCATAATATGAAGCCAAATGCCCCCCACCGCATAACTGGTAGCAATCCCGGCAAGCCGCATGAAGGATGCCCCCTGGCCGGCTACGAGCGTCTTTCCAGTCCAAATCAACAGAACCACGGTCAGCGCCAAGGCTATTGGGATCATGATAAATTCAAACAAGACTTCAATAAACCGTGGCTGCTTCTGGAGATTTTCGCGTCTGTCGTCGACTACACCCTTCCTGAAGTCCGGAAAGTAGCCCACAAAAATGGTATAGGTCAGGAACCCTACTATTGTCCCAATATATTGATAGACCTTGCTGCTCATTTGCCTGTAAAGCAGTGCCTGGACGGCCCCGGCCACACCGGAGGTGCCAGCCATGATGACCGCGCCATAGATCAGCGCAATGAAAAACGCCTTATGCGTCATTAAAAACGCACGGGAGAAGTCCGACTGTTCCTTGGGCTTCGCCGCGAGAATAATGAAACTGAGCACGCTGACCGCTATGACCACGGAAACACGGGCAGCCGCCAAGCCGGAAACTCTGACGATCATATTTGCCCAGCGGTCCGGCTCACTGCCGCCAAAGAAATACAGCAGCAGGAACGTTACAATGACTGAAGCCACACCCAGCAGGTTCGCGATTAGAAACGCCTTGGCAGTGTTAAATTTGACCTTTGCCGCCGTTATGGCCGCAAGACTGAAGATGGCACCTACCGCAAAGGCGAGATGCAGACAGTTGAACAGGAAATTGTACGCTTCCTGTTCAGGCCAATCCAGCTGAATCCGGATCATGGTGACCACGGCGAAGCCCACGGCGCTGGCAATGGACGCTGGAAAAGTCTTGAAAGTTCCGATTGCACTTTCGAAAACTTTAGAGATTGAACGGGTAAAAGCACTCATTATAGTCACCTCCAATAAGTTTAAACCTATAAGCAAAATTGGATAAGACCGATCCACGTGACAACGTTCATTAATAATCGTTATCACTTAGTTGTTAGACTCATAATTGCTCATTTTTGTTCCTTCCAGTCCAACAGAAAACCGACCTACAAAGGTCGGTTACGCTGCCGGCTCCCCAAAGATCAAGCGTCCAAATAAGACTTTGGTTCACAGCCTCCTTATGTAACTGGCGCTTCATAGAAAGCGTGGATCTCATGATATATATACCATTTTTGATCGCCTTTAATCGTTTTCAGAGCATTTTGCCGATGGTCGCAGTTCAAACTACCCGCCAAAGCAAGTGTCACCGCTGCCACCAGCCGGCTGTATGCTTCCCCATATCAGGCATTAATAGCTTCCCTCGCGCAGCCAGTCTACCCACTTCGCCACGTCCCGCTTGCCCTGAACATAGCCCAGCAGATAGCTCGCAGCAAGTTTTTCATAGTCCGTTTCACGGTTGGAAATGGGCATCTGATCCGGATAGACCAAAAAGGCCTTGCCCTCCAACTCAAGCTCTTTAAGTTCTTCAAGGGTCCTGTTGTAAGTGGCGCAGCGGTCAAACATGGCCTCGACCACCAGCGGATACCGACGATAATAGGATTTAATCAGACCGCCAAACTTCGGCGGTTTTTTGCTGTACCCTTTTTCACGTGTCAGAATGACAAAGAACTTCTTAAAGCCATCCTGCTTCGCAATATCCAGTGCAATTCCCCCTCCGGGGCCTATGCCGCCATCCACCAAAACCTGACCGCCAAAGCGGGTCGGAGGCATAAAGATTGGTATAGACGAGGAGGCTCTGACAATTTTCATCAGGTCATGGATCTCATGAATATCCTCATTTTTAAACACCACAAATTCGCCGCTGTCTCGATCAAACGCCCCAATACGAAGTCGCGCGCTGTTTCTCTGAAAAGTCTCAAAGTCAAAAGGCAGCGCGCCGCCCCGAACGGGTGTCTGCTCATAGATATAGTCCGACCTGAAGTAACCCTCGCCTTTGAAAAAAGACTTCCAGCCGCCAAACTCCGGATCCCGCACCAGATCCACAAAGGAGCGCTTCGCACGCTCAATGTCCCTGGACAGGTAATTGACGCTGTGACTGGCACCGGCCGAGATCCCTGCAACATAGTCAAAATAAAGCTGATTTTCCAGCAAGTTGACGAGAAAACCGGCCGTATAGCTGGCCCGCATGCCTCCGCCTTCAAAAATCAACGCGGTATCTTTGATATTGCTTTCCAATTGATCTAATGGTTCTTCTTTATTGGTCATAAGTCGTCAAACTCCTTACTCAACAGCAAATGCTATGCCCAAATAAGCGCCGGTTACGGACCCCGGATTCACGGCAACCTCCAGCGGTGTTCCCGCTGCTACAACCTGACCGCCTTGTGCGCCACCCAATGGTCCAAGATCAATCACCCAATCCGAGGCACCGACCACCTGAAGATTGTGCTCGACGAGGACGACGGTATTCCCGGCCTCCACCATTCGGTTCAGGATCATCAGAAAATTCTCGACATCCAGGGGATGAAGTCCCGTTGTGGGTTCATCGATCAAATAAAGGTTGTTCTTCCCCTCACTGGAAATCAGCTCCTTGGCCAGTTTCAGCCTCTGGGCCTCGCCGCCGGAAAGGGTCGTCAAAGTTTGACCGAGCTCCAGGTAGCCAAGTCCCACGTCATCCAGCAATGTGAGAATCTTGAGCAGCTTGCCGCGGTCGTGGAACAACGCCATAGCCTCGACGACCGTCATCCTGAGCACAGCCTTGATCGAGTGTCCCTGATAGGTCACAGACAGCACTTCCTCATTGAATTGATTGCCGTCACACACCGGGCAGACCACATCAATATTTTCAAAAAACAACATGTTGCTCTCTACAAAGCCCAGTCCTTCGCAGTGCTCACAGCGTCCGCCTTTGGTGTTGAAGGAAAAATGTCTGGCATCCAGCCCCTGAGCCTTCGCCGCTTCGAGGGCGCCAAAGATCTTTCTGACTTCCGAATAGAGCCCGGAGTATGTCGCGACATTGGAGCGCTTCATGCGCGTCACTGGTGTCTGTTCTACAGTGATGATCTCATCAAAGACCTCTGTGCCCGCAACTTGGTTTTCATTTTGGCCGATGGTGTCACCACCTTCAGCTGAGGCAGCGATTTGAGCAACGGAACCATCGGCAGAGCCCTTGTCTTTCAACCGATCTGAAGCCCCAGCCGCCAGCACCTCAAAAATCAGCGTCGACTTCCCAGATCCGGAAACTCCGGTGACACACGTGAGACAGCCTACAGGAAAATGGACGTCCACCTGCTTTAAATTAAAACGCGTCGCATTCAGAACCGAAAAATAGCCTTTGGCCTTCCGCTTCGGCACTGTCAGAACAGGCCTCTCCCGGTTCAAATAGCGACCGGTAACCGACTTGGGCTGAGCCAGAAGCGCATCCACCGTGCCAAAACCCACAACCTCGCCGCCCAGCTTCCCTGAGCCCGGTCCAAGATCCACAATATAATCCGCCGCCCGGATCACCTCCGGGTCATGCTCAATGACCAAAACCGTATTGCCAAGGTCTCTGAGGGATTTCAGCACTCTGAGAATGCCCTCCGTATCCTTGGCGTGGAGGCCTATGGTCGGCTCATCCATGATATAGATCAGCCCGGACATGGTAGAATCCAGCACCGCGGCCAGTTTGATCCGCTGGCCTTCACCACCGGACAAGGTCATAGTCTGACGGTCCAGGGACAGGTAGCCCAGGCCCACCTGAACAATCCGCCGGAGCTTGGTTTCAAGATCCAGAAGATAGGGCTCAACCAGCGTCTTGTCGCGCTCACCAAGGCTTTCTCCAAGGCGTGAGCTCCATGCCCGCAGTGCTTCCAGGGATAGGGTGGATAGTACCGGCAGCCGGGTCTTCATGACGGTCGCGTTTCTGCTGAGAGAAGTGAGCTTCTCGCCGTGACAAGCCTCACAGGTTTCAGAGTGGAAATAGGGCTCCAGGGCCTCCGTGAGGCCGCCCTTTTCGGAGAGCCGCCGCCAAAGGGTGGTCAAAATGCCTTCAAATCTGCCCTCCGTCACCTTCTTGGGCACCGGACGGTCGGGATACAGGTGCCGGACCTCGTCGCTCTCCGCCCCGTACAGCAGCAGCGCCAGTTGCCCGGCGCTGAATGACCTGACGGGTTTCGTGTCCGTCGCCTCAAGGCCATAATAGCTGAAGGCTTTGTTCAGGGAAGCGATTTGATACGCCTTAAAAGCGTGATCCCAAAAGACCACCGCCCCCTCTTCCAGGGAAAGCGAACGGTCGATGATTTTATCTTCAGAGATCCGAAGCACCTCTCCGAGGCCATGGCACGTTTCACAAGCCCCCTCCCGTGTGTTCGCCGAGAAATGGGACCGAGTCAGCTTGTCCATCTTATGACCGCACTGACTGCAGTACATGTAAATTTTGAATCCATCCTCCATCTTGACGAATTCTTCCTTGCACTCTGAGGCTTTGATCAGCGCACCGCATTCTGAACAGGTTCTTTCGGCCAGTTTTTCGTATACCATTCTGAGGTCAGTGTAAATGTCCGTTACCGTCCCGACCGTGGAGCGAGGATTGCGGTTGTAGGCGCTTTGCGTGATCCTGACAGCGGGAGACAGGTTTGTGATGGTATCGACCTTGGGCTTTTGAATCCCCTGGTAGCCTATAGCCTCCAGATACTGTCTCTGGCACTCCTGATACAGGGTCTCAATAGCCAGCGTCGACTTCCCCGACCCGGAGAGCCCCGTAAACACCACCAGCTGATTCTTGGGAATTTCAAGAGTGATGTTCTTCAAGTTGGCTTCCCTGGCACCTGAAATTTTAATCCAGCCGTTCATATGCTGCGCCTCCTGCAAAGCTTCATGCAATCCATTTCACGGTAGTTACAGTGTCGTCAACAGTAACTTTAACAGTGCCTTTTACTGCGCCGCCTACAGCGATTCCACTTCCAGCTTGATGCCGTTGATTTCAACATCCTCATCCACTTGAATCAGCAGGCACTTGCGCCCCTGCCTGTCCACCACCTGCCGCAGCAGATCCAGGTTTTCCGGGCTGATGACAATATCCGCCGTGGCCGTAGAAATCTTCATGGACTTTTTACTGTATCCCGGCACCACGTTGGCGGGCTTGAAATGCTTCGCGTCACCGACGATCTCACTGGCGACCACATTAAAGCGCGACGTATCAATGCCGTTGCCCTTCAAGACCTTCTCCAGGGCAGCGAGCTCGACCACGGGTACTTCTTCCTCTGCCTGCTCCAGAATGGCTAGTTCCACGGTCTCATAGATATTTTTGACGACCTCTGCCTTCGCTTTGTCGCCGACCATAGCCTTGATGAGCGTGTCAAACTGCTCTTTTTCCTCTTTCGCAGTGCGGGTATAACCCGCATCCAGCACGAAATCGATCAGGCCCTCGTTAAGCTGGTCCGCCTTAGAAGTACTGTAAATCACCTTGTTGACGTCCACGGCGTCGTCCGTGATGGATGGAAACATAAAGCCCTCGAGGGGCGCGTTCAGGTTCAGGACGGCATTCAGGTCGTGGTTCACCGTGAATCGCCTGTCTCTGTAATCAAAGCGCACCGACTTTTCGCCGCTCTCAATCTTATTGATGCTGCACAGGATAAACTTCATCTTATAATCCGTGTCCCCTGCGCCGCTGTAGTCCTCTTCGCCAAAAGGCGTAGCCTTCCTGGAGGGCTTCATATAGTCTGCCTTGATGAAATTGGCCACCAGGTCCCCGTCATAGACTGCGCTTCCCACTATTTTCTCCATGATCTGAACCGCCTTGGCCTCGAAACCTGCCATGGTATCGTCCAGCAGCATGTCATACAGAAATCTTTGCCCCAGTGACTCCGCTGCCGGAACCGGATTGAAGGGCAGCTCGAAAAGCTTCACGTCCATGGCCCCCGTCAGCAGCTTTTTAAAATTTGAAAAATATAAGTCTTGCTCAGCCTCGTCACACGCGGAAAACATCCCGGCTTCATGGTAGATGATGTCTTTGGATTCCCCCATGGCAAACACGCGGCCAAGGTGGGTTATGGTCACTTTGCCATCCTCTTTGAGCTGTCGTTTGAATGCAGCTATGTCTTTTTTATTCATGTTGTCCCTCCACTGGATGAATCTTGCTCTTCTAATAATATACCACATTTTGGGGCGAGGAAGGCATCCAGGGACGGAAGTTGGTGTCAGCGGCTAACGCCTATCAACCCCGTCTTCTCTCAATAGACTCAAGATCCTGTCGCCAAGGTCCCAAAAAGAAATTTTGCCGATGGTGGTCAGTCCCGACACCATCGGCTAAAAGCCCTTCACTATTCATCTGAAAACCGGTAACCCACCCCCACCTCGGTCATGATAAACCGGTGCTTGGCGGAGTCCTTCTCAATCTTGCGGCGCAAATTGGCCATAAACACGCGTACACTCTTGGTGTCGCTCTCATTTTCGTAACCCCAGATCTTCTTCACAATATAATTGTGGGTCAGTACTTTGCCGCGGTTCGCGATCAAGAGCAGCAGAAGCTTGTACTCGAGCGGGGTCAGGTGGATTTCCTGACCATCGATTAAAACAAGCCGCTTTTCGAAATCCACATGAAGGTAGTCGCAGATGAACTCCGTCTCCTGGGAGGCTCCAGCGCCAGCGGACAAATACCGCTCCGCAACGCGGATGCGGGCCATGAGCTCGCCCATGTGGAAGGGCTTCGAAATATAGTCGTTGGCGCCAAGGTCCAGGGCTTCAATCTTATCAAGCTCCTGTCCCCGGGCGGAGACGACCAGAATAGGAATATCAGAGAATTCCCGAAGGGCTCTGATGATCTCAAGGCCGTCCTGATCCGGCAGCCCCAGGTCCAAAAGAATTAAATCCGGCCGATGAGAGGAAAACAAAAACAGCCCCTCCGCCGCCGTTGACGAGACGAACACATCATAATTACTTTTCACGAGCGAAACAGCAATAAAATTGGAAATATACTGATCGTCCTCAATAACGAGAATTTTAGTTCTATCCACCACAGATCACGCCCCCAAAGACTGCACTTCGATATACCTTTCCCGGAATAATGCACAGCCTGTGACATTGCCTTTAATATCTACTCTTCCAGCGGCAAAGTGAACATCAGCCGCGTGCCCTTTGGCCAGTTGGCTTCCGCGCTAATGGTGCCGCCGTGGGCTTCGACTATCGCTTTACAAATGGTCAGCCCCAGGCCAATGCCGCGCTTGCCATCCGTCACGCCCTGATCCAGCGTCACGAACTTGTCAAATAATTTGTCTTTGATATTGTTGTCAATGCCATTCCCCGTATCTGATACCACCACTTTGATGACCTTCCTGCCCTCAAAGACCTCCAGCGCAATCTCGCTGTCAGGGGGCGTGTGGCGAATCGCGTTTTCGAGAAGGTTGATCAGCACCTGGACAATCAGTTTTCCATCCATAGGCACCATGACGACCTTCTCAGGCAGGTGCACGTTGAACTTGCGTCCTTTGATGTGACGTTCCACATGGGTGATAGCTTCACTCACGACGTCATCAATGATTTCGCCGTTTTTCTTCAGGACGAGCTTTGACTCATTGATCCTGGTCATGTTGAGAATGTTCTCAACCAGGTTCGTCAGCCAGAGTATTTCCTCGCTTAAATCCAGGGCCAATTTTTTTCTTTCCTCGTCCGTCAGTTTTTCATAATTGTCCGCCAACAGATTGCCGGCGCCCAGCAGCGCGGTCAGAGGACTCCTCAGATCATGGGCAACGGACCTCAGCAGCGTTGCCCTGAGCTGCTCCCGTTCCATGGCCAGCTTGATATTTTCCTGTTCGTTGTAGAGATTTTCCCTGTCCAGGGCGATCCCCAGCTGAGTCGCGACAGAACTGGCGATCAATTCGTTCTGCTTGTCCATAATCTCCTCAGCATTGAAGATTTGGATCACGCCAAGGTTGCCTGCAGCACTCTGAATGGGAAAGGTATGCGAGGGGATCCTGTATCCATTTGCTGCCTCAGGATAGATGCCCCCATTCAGGTCCAATTTTACGACAGACGCACACCCCAAAAACTCCTCTATAAAGGAAAGACTCCGCATGACAATGTTCTTTTCACCACTGACGAGCAGAAAACCTGCTGCGATCTGGTACAGGATCATGGAGGTTCTTTCGTTCTTCTCCGCAATCAAAATCTGCTTTTGAAGTCTGGAGGTCATAGTCCCCGAGACTATAGCCGTTATAAGAAAAAATGCGAGTAATATAATGTCTGTGGTGTGATACATGACGAAGGTAAAACGCGGTTCTGTAAAAAAATAGTTAAATGCCAAAAGACTGGCAAAGGAATTGATGATGCCCCAAATAAAGCTGCTGGTCAAAGTGCTCGAGAACAGAACCCCGAGCAAATACACCATGATGATGCTTTCTTTGCTGATGCCAAGAAAGCTCATTCCCAGCGACACCAAGGTGGCGACCATAAACACCAAGAGTGTTTTCAGCGCACAGTTTAAAGGTTTTTGCTGACTTTCTGCGATCATGTGATCACTCCCATGGCACTAGTATATAGGTTAATTTAAGTCTGTCCAAGCCCGTTTACAATATTCAGCAGCACCGGATCCCGGTCCCCCATCACAATCCAGTCCACGCCCTGATCTTTAAAGACGCTTTGATAGACATATTTGCTGCAGCTGGCGATTGTTTCCACATTCGGCTTTAATCGCTTCGCTCGGTGACACAGCAACAAATTGTCCAGATCACTGTCTGAAATGGCCACCACGTGGGTGAACGGCAGCAAATCCTGTATATTCCCATCCGTGGTCTCCACGTGGGCGATCCCCTGTTGGTCCAGTTCCTCCAAGATCGTTCGGATGGCTTCCTCGTGCCCGAACTCTTCACTGTAGATCAGGACGGTCGCCCGCCTGACTTTTTCCAGGTGATCGATGACGACAATGTCCTCCAGCGCGACGTCCAGCCGCTTCATAACGCGATATCCAAGTACACTTAACCCCAGCATCGCAATGATGATGATTACATCCAGCATACACGCACCTTCTTCTCTATGATTTCTAACTTCATCATAGACCACTTGGCATTAACATAGTGTTAAGATGCCGGGAGGGCGTGTTAATTTTGTGCAAAGATCTCAAAGAAAAAAATGTTGCCGATGGTCGTGTAAAAAAACCATCGGCATAAATTTAAATGTTGCTTGGATTACCAAATAAAATATGCTATAATTGATTTATAATTGTACTGAATACACATTTGTTTATTTCAGTACAGCAAATCTTACTTATGGAGGAATCTCAAAATGGCAGAAAGCAAGACACTCAACAATCTCATGGAAGCCTTCGCAGGCGAGTCCCAGGCAAACAGAAAGTACCTTTCCTACTCAAAGAAAGCGGAAGCAGACGGCAAAATCAACGCTGCGAAGCTCTTCAAAGCCGCTTCTGACGCTGAAACGCTCCACGCGCTCAAGCATTTTGAAGTCGCCGGAAAAATTGGCACTACCGTCGACAATCTGAAGGACGCCGTCGCAGGCGAAACCCATGAGTATCAAAACATGTACCCTGATTTCATCAAAGAAGCTGAGGCTGAAGGCAACAAGGCGGCGCTCCTCTCCTTTATGTATGCCATGAAGGCAGAAGAAGTTCACGCGAGACTCTATCAAGAAGCGCTCGAAAACCTCGATCAGGCTGAAGAGATCTTCTACTACCTCTGCCCGGTCTGCGGCAACATTGAAAAGTTCGTTCCAGAAAAGTGCAGCATCTGCGGTATTCCAGGGGCGAAATTCATTAAATACTAAGCAGAAAGTAGATTAGATTGTACACAATTTAATGATCCGAAAAAACAGCTGATGGTTTGAAAGCGAAACCATCAGCTGTTTTTTTATTATGCTACCCTTTCATCCCAAACCCTCGAATCGCTTCCAGAAATAGGTGGCCGTAGGTTTCAAACTTCTTCTCGCCCACGCCTTTAACTTCGAGCATCTCTTCTTTGGTCCTGGGCTTCAATGCAGCCATGTCAGCCAAAGTCGCGTTGCCGAAAACGATGTAGGCTGGGAGACTTTTTTCATCGGCAAGGCGCTTTCTCAGGGCGACGAGGTGATCATAAAGGTCATTGGCGGCCTCTGTCAGTGCGTGATCCCCTGAGGCGGATCCCTTTCCTCTGCCCTTTGAGCGATCCGGTTTTTCTTTTCTGCTCATGGTGCTCGCGTCCAGTCGGTCCTGCCTCACAAAAAACTGGGCTTCTCCCTTCAGGAGCTGCTTGGAAGTCGGAGACAGCGCCAGGAGGGGGTATTCTCCGCCGGAGGTCTGAAGGTAGCCTTGGGCGAGCAGATGCATGATGATTTCCTTGATCAAATTCTCCGAGCTCTCGCCCATAATGCCGTAAGTCGACTGCTTGTCCAGCTGCCAGTCCAGGATTTTCTTATCTTTTGACCCCCTCAGGACCTTGATGATGGTGCCTGAGCCAAAGCGCTGATTGGTTCTGAAGATGCAGGACAGGATCTTTTGGGCTTCCAGAGTCATATCGACCATTTTGGACTCGTTCAGGCAGTTGCCGCACTTGGCGCAGGTCTCCCGCTCAGGTGTCTCGCCAAAGTACTTCAGAATTTCGCCCCTGAGGCATTCATGGGTGTGACAGTAGTTCACCAGTGTCTGCAGATTTTCATGCATCATGGTCTCCCGTTCCGCCTCCGACACGGATGCGGACACTGACAGATCCTCCATCTCAAATTCGCCTGCAGCATCTGCCAGCCCCAGGCTCCCAGACAAACCCCCAGAGCCCGCCGAATCCGCCGACGCCATCAGCAGCTTCTGCCTCACCACGTCCGCCGGGGAGTACATCAGGATGCAGTCGCTGTCCTCGCCGTCTCTGCCCGCGCGGCCGGCCTCCTGGTAGTAGGCCTCCATATTCTTAGGCATATTGTAATGGATGACGAAGCGCACATCCGGCTTGTCGATCCCCATCCCAAAAGCATTGGTCGCCACAATGATTTTTGTCCGGTCAAACATGAAGTTCTCCTGAACGCTTTTTCGCTCCGCGCTCTCATAGCCCGCATGGTAAGCCTCCACCGGGTAGCCCTGATCCTTCAGGGCTTTGGTCAGGCTGTCCACTGTCTTTCGCGTGGCGCAGAAGATGATGCCGGAGGCTGTGAACCCCCGCTCTTTACCTATTTCAAGAACGCTGCGGGATGACCGGGACGGATAAGTTGTTTGAAACGTCCCAGACGCATCAGGCGCCTCATCCTCATACCGCTTCAGATAATCCGCCACAAATTTCAGCTTGTTTTGGGGTTTTGCGACACTGTAAAAGAGATTGGGCCGGTCAAACCCGGTGGCAACCTCAAAGGGCGCCCTCAGCGTCAGAAGCGTTTTAATCTCTTCCTTCACAAACTGTGTCGCCGTTGCCGTAAAGGCTGCCACGCAGGGTCTTATTGGGAGTTTGTCAATAAACTTAGGGATTTCCTTGTAGCTCGGCCTGAAATCGTGGCCCCACTGGCTGATGCAGTGGGCTTCATCCACCGCGATCAGACTGATGCTGATGCTTTTCGCGATCTCGACGAACTCCCAGGTGTTGAGTCGCTCCGGCGCCACATAAGCGAGCTTGAAGACGCCCTTCTCCAGGTCCCTCAGCCGCGCTGACAACTCCGCCCCCGTGAGAGAACTGTTGATATACGTGCAGGACACGCCGTTTTCCACAAGCCCGTCCACCTGGTCCTTCATGAGTGAGATCAGCGGTGAAACCACAATGGCCGTCCCCTCTTTTAGCAGCGCCGGCAGCTGGTAGCACAGGGACTTGCCCCCGCCTGTCGGCATGATTCCGAGGACATCCCTACCCGCCAAAATTTGATTAATCAGTTGCTCTTGCCCGGTGCGGAAGTTGGTGTAGCCAAAGTGCTTTTTTAAGGTTGATAATTTGTCCATGCTTGCCCTCTTCGAGTGATTGGATTTTGTCGTCCGCTCCATTATATCGTATTTTTCGGGACTTCACACTCGCTGCTTCAAAGACAAAGAAATTTAGCCGATGGTCGTGGGATCCCACAACCATCGGCTAGTAACGGTGCTTTATTCTTTATTCTTTTAGAGGGACGACGACTCGGCATGCTTCTTGAAATTGTCGAGAATGGCCTGCCAGCCGCCGCGCTGAAGTTCCAGGCTGTTCTCAGACTCCGCCTCGAAAGTTTCGACCACTTTCGTGGCCGCGCCCAGGTCCATGAAGTCCACCGTCACGGCCCGGTCGCCTATGGTAAAAGCGAGGTGACGGTTCACTTCAACGGCAGTGAAAGAACCCTCAAAGTCGAAGCCAAAAGAGCCGTCCTTGGCGGCCATCCGGTAATTGAAGCTGCCGCCGGGCTCAAGAGTGTTGGTGGCGGTTGGGCAGTGCCAATCCTCCGACGCGAAGTTCCAGCGGATTACGTGGGCAGGATCTGTGAAGCATGTAAAGACCCAGGCCACAGGACGTTCGACAGTCGTCTCGACCGTGATTATGGGTTTTTCTTTTGGTGTGGCTGTGGAATTATTTGTCATTCTTGCACCTGCTTTCTAATTAAAATAAGTAGTATTAGGCTGAAATGAAGAGTATCAGCTCACTGATATCAATTATCATTTGTTCGAATTATACCCTTCAGCCATTTGGTTATGCATATTTCTTTAGGATGGAAGTAGAGGTTGACAGACCAACGGCCACAGACACCTTCTTCCAAACAAAGAAAAACCAAGGCAGTCACACCTTGGTTTCGCTTTGTTCGTTTTAATTTTCAGTTTGGTCAATTATCTATTCGCTTCATACTGCTGGAGCAGCTTGACGAACAGCTCAGGAATCTTCGCCATTTTCTCCGGTGTCTCAACGAAGGAGATGCGGAATTGGGTCTTTCCTGGGTTCTCTTTGCCGGCTTTCGTCTCGTAGAAGCCCTTCATTGGAGCGACGAGCAGCGTGGTCTCTACGCCGTCAAGATCGACGGAGCCTTCCTGTGCGCAGTAAAGGACGAACTCTGTTGAGTCAAAGCCCGGCTTGACGACATTGCGGACGTCGATGACAGAGTAGATGGATGCGTCCGGGCTGGAAACGATGAGCTTAGGCTCCAGCTCTTTCAAGCCATTGTAGACCTTGACGATCTGCTCTTTGTAGTACTCTCTGATCTCTTTGGTCCAAGCTGCGATGCCCTCTTTGGTTTCGTGAGCGAGGGCGCCAAAGATGTACTGGCCGATGACGTTAGCGCAGAGGTTCGCCGTGTACTCCGCAACCGAGCGGTCGTGGAACTCAGCGTTGTCTGTAATGACCGCGCCGATTCTGAGGCCGCAGGCATTCCAAACTTTTGACGCCGTATCGATGCTGATTCTTCTGCCTTCAATGCCAGGAACGTCAGCGTCGCTGAGGCCCCAAACACTGACGAGCGGCGCGCCGACTTCATAGTAAAGCTCACGATACGCCTCGTCGCTGATCATCCACATGTTGTATTTGACGCAGAGCGTTGCGAGATCTTTGAGCATGTCATAAGTATAGAACTGGCCAGTTGGGTTATCATAAGGGATGACAAGGAGGGCGCCAGGGTTGTATTCTTTGATTGCCTCTTCAATTTCATTCATGGAAGGCAAATTGAATTTACCGTCTTCTCCGAGATTGCGCGTGACAGAGACCGTTTTGCGGCCAATTCTCTCGCCGAATGAAATGTAGTTAGTGTAAGCAGGGTCGATCATCATGAGCGGCTTTTCATCCGTGCCCGCAGGACCGCAGACGCCGACGAGAAGGAGCTCCATACCAGAGGAACCGCCGTCAGTGACTTGAACCATCAATTTGCTGGTGTCAAAGCCTTCACATCTTAAAATGTTTTTGAAAGCTTCCTGGCACTCCGCAGTACCAACGGTTGTGGAGTATCTGACGATGCCTTTCGCGAATGGGCTTTCCGGCGCGCCGAGGTTGAAGAGTCTCTTTTGCATAGCAGGGTTAGTAGGCAATGACACGTTGCCAATGCCAACGTTGATGACAGCTTCAGGCTTGACCTTCCGCTCTTCGTATTTCATTTGCGCCAACCTGACTGCTGATGGCTTTCTAGATTGGAAATGCGCTGAAACAACTGGCTTATTCATAATCCATCTCCCCTGAAAAAATAGTTTTATGACAAAACATTGCTTTCTCTATAGAGACATACAATCCCCAATATGCCCGTTATTATTCTATCACTTTCATATAAGAAACTCACGCATTTTTTGAGATTTTATAAAATGTCGTTCGCGCTTCAAAATGCTGAATTTTCTTTATTTTCAGTGATTTTCAAATAAAAATTCTGCCGATAGTCAACCCGGCCCACACCAACGCCCAAAGCCAATTCCACATTGAAATTGACGTGTTGGCTCAGGGTGAAACTGGGTGTCTGACACCAACTTTCACCTGTAGGCTGTGAGAGGTGGGTGATGTGACCATCGGCAAAAGCATAAAAAACGTCATTTTTTTGTCAATTTAAATAAAAACCTTGCATCTCACGCTGCTTATGCTATACTAAGTTGAACGCTTGCCCAGCGTGGCTGATCTCCTTTGGAGGTCAGCCGTTTTTATTTTTTGCGAACTTATGGTGGAACGCCCGTCCAAAGGCAGTTGAAACCACCTGCCGCGTGAGTTTCTACTGATTCATGAAATATCAGACCCATTCATCCGCCACACTTGCGGCGTCCATTCCACGACAGCGGCAGAACCTTGGGCGTGGTCCTTGATTCTTCGGATCCATTCCAGCTCATGGCTGCCTTTGGCTTTTAAAAAGGCATTTGAGGTCTCAGCAGCATAAAGCGAGGCGTTGATCACCCACCAATTAGTATAGATGCCAGCGCGTTTTAAATCCTCTTCGAGCCGCTTAGCCTCATAAAACGGTGTCGCTTCCGCAAGACTGACTATCACGACCTCCGTTTCGTGTGGGTCACGAAGTCTGGGCAGGAGTCTTTTAACCGATTCTGGGATATCCCCCTGAGAGCGCTGAATCTCACGATGATAGCTTTGTGTCGCATCAAGCAGCAGCAGCGTGTGTCCGGTCGGTGCCGTATCCACGACCACAATCTCGTGTTCCGCTTTGTCCACAATCTCGGCGAAAGCTCTGAAAACTGCAATTTCTTGGGTACACGGCGATCTTAGATCTTCTTCAATGTAAGCCAAGTCCTCTTCAGACATTTCGCCGCGCGCCTTGCTTAGAACCTCTTCACGGTATTTTTCAAGCTCGACTTTTTCATCAATGTGACTCATAGTGAGACCGCCCTGCTCCTGCGTCACCCATTTCAGATGCGCAGCAGGATCCGTCGTGGTCAGATGCACCTTTTTTCCCTGCTCCAACAAACCATGGGCAATCCTGGCCGCAATGGATGTCTTGCCAACACCGCCTTTTCCCATTGTGAAAATGACCTTTTTGTCCCTTGTGATCAAGTCCTGGATGACGTGCTCCAAATGCATCAGGTCCTCAACATTATTGGTCACTGACTCGAAAAATGCATCCTCTGATTTCAAAAACGCCCTGACTTTTTCGACGCCTGTAACGTTGTACGCTCTAAGAGGAATCTGACTATGCTCCAGGTTTTGGAGCAATTCCGGCATTGTCTTAAGTGCATCGTGCTGAAGCTCATAGAGCTTTTGCGACATAGCGTCGTCATACTTGGACAGTATGCCATTTAGAATTAAGGTTTGATTCTCTACGCCAATCTCCCTCAACTCGCGGGATGCACGCTCAGCTTCAGCCAGTGGCGCCTTCTCTGGTCTGGCGACGAGCACCAGTGTTGTCTTGCTCTGATCTGACAAGGTTTCCATTGCGCTGCGGTAGATCTCCTTTTTGTCCTCAAGACCCGACAGTTGCCCGAGGCAGGAAGCGCCATGGGTGTTCTCGCTGATAAAGTTGCTCCAGGCAGATGGCAGCTGCAGCATCCTCAGCGTATGACCGGTTGGTGCTGTATCAAAGAGAATATGATCATAGGTATTTTGAATGTCGACATCTGTCAACAAATTGGAAAATTCATTGAACGCTGCAATTTCAACGGTACATGAACCAGAAAGCTGTTCAGCCATGGAGTCGATTACGGCTTCCGGCAGCTTGCCTCTATACGGACCTATAACCCGCTCTTTATAGTCTTCCGCAGCCTGCAGAGGATCTAGGTTCGCGACGACGAGATTCGGCACTTCTTCAAGGGTCGTCCAGGTGTTGGTAATGTCAATGTCAAATACATCTTGGAGATTTGATGCCGGGTCCGTGCTGACGAGGAGGATTTTTTTGCCGCCATCGGCTAAATGCACTGCTGTGGCGCAAGCTGTCGAAGTCTTTCCAACGCCGCCCTTGCCGGTAAAAAAAATATATTTCGAGTGGGTTAAACTCACCGGATTAAACAATTTCATTGTGGTTTCGCTTCCTTTCAGGGAGTTAACATTTCGCGTTCATTCATCAATCCTTTTCGGGTCCAAAGCTGAGTCACACACTATGGTGGCGAATGGATTCAGCAGCACCCGCTGTTTGGATCGCATCCGCCGGCATTCTTTAACCTAAAGCCCCGAAGCGGTCGCTTTACCGATGCAGCCGTTTCAGTCGAGGCAAGCTTCACGTCCAGTTTTTCTTCAAGCTCCCCATTGCTGAGGTACCGGCCTGTCTCGACAACCTCACCCTGAATCAGTGTAATTGGAAGCACCTCAATCCCTTTCGACATCAGGAGTTGATTGACTTCAGCGTTCTCGATAAAAGCCTGCGGATCACTCGAGAGGTTGAATCGCTCTGTTTTAATGCCAGCCTTCTCGAGCTGTTGAATCACCGAGGACATCCTGAGGAGCTCAGGGTCCACAGACACGCCGCAAATCCCAGTGGGGCAGCACATTGCAGGTTCATAAACGACAAATGTTTTCATCAAATTTTCTCCTTTAAAAATGTGGTCGCGGGCCCAGCGCACAGCTCTGCCTGAGTTTTCCCGCTGTTAAGTCGCTCCAGATCCGCAATAAACTGCGGTTCCTTGTTATGCTGTTCCTTCAGATGTTGATAGAGATACGGATGCTGATCGACGAATTCCGTATTCAGCACATAATAGACCCACTGAGCTTTCTTGGAATAACTGACAATGCCAGCGGATTTCAACTTGTTTAGGTGTCTCGAGACGTTTGTCTGGCTCATGGATAACACCGCCTCAATTTCACAGACGCACAGCTCTCGCTGCAGGAGAAGATTCAAAATTCTTAAGCGGCTCTCATCACTTAGCGCTTTATAAATCTCAGTCACTTTTCACGAGCTCCTTTTTAATAATTGCAGATTTTATATTCTTATATTCGCGTATTCAAATATAAGAATAGTGTAATCGACTTAAAATGTCAAGTCGTTTAAATTCTCATTATAATTATCAGGCAGCCTCATTCCACCTGCGCCAGCACATACCCGCGCTTAAACAACGCCTTGCAAGCTGCCACCACTACCGGATCAAACAAGGTCCCGCTGTGGGCATCAATCTCCGCAAGAGCAGCTTCAATCCCCAGGGAAGGCCGGTATGGCCTGTAAGATGCCATGGACTCGACCACATCTGCAACGGCAATGATCCGAGCACCCAAATTCATCTCCGCGCCCATGACGCCATTAGGATAGCCAGTGCCGTTCATGCGCTCATGATGCTGCAGTACCATGTCCGCGATTGGCCAGGGAAAATCCACTTCTTTCAAAATATCATAGCCCGCCTGAGCATGGGTCTTCACAAGATTGAATTCAAGGAGGTTCAATTTGCCTGGCTTGCTCAAAATTTCCGATGGCACATACATCTTTCCAAGATCGTGCACAATAGCTGCCATCCGGATGCCCTCCGCCTCCTCGTCCGACATGCCAAGCTCTCTGGCAATGGCATCCGCCAGCGACGCAACTCTCAGTTGAAGGCCAGCAGTGTAAGGATCCTTGAGCTCCACGGTTTTAGAAAGAAGCTCGACCGTCTTGATCATGGCACTCAACATCCGGTTTGCATACTGACTGCGTTCTTCCTCAGCGACCAGCCGCTCCGTAATATCTGAGGCAAAGACAACCAAAACCTGCGTTCCATCGATCACCGTTTTAGCAGAAGTCAAATCCATGTGGAGTGTATATCCATCCCTTTTGCGGAACTTAAGATCTGAGGACTGAGTCTTTATCCCATCAAAATGGTCGCGGATTTCACTCACAACCTCATCCCAATCCGCTGCATGAAACAAACCGTTTATGGTCGATTGGAGCAGCTCTTCCTCACCATAGCCGAGCATTCTGCAAATAGTTGGATTGACAAACTTGATCTTCCCAGTCGTAATTTCGACTATAAAAATGCCCTCACTCGAGGTTTCAAACAACGTCCGGTATCTGTTCTCAGAATTGGTCAGCATCCGGTTATTCTGTCTCAGTGTCTCCTGGGCCATCTTCATCTCAGTAATGTCCGTAATGGTTCCAATCACTCTGAGGGGGGCGCCATCCGCCGCCCGTCCGAACGCCATGCCACGGTTTAAGATCCATTTCAGGGTGCCTTGCTTGGTTCGTACCTGATGTTCTTTACTGAACTCCAGATCAGTGCCCTTCAGAATGTCGTAATATAGCGATTTGAAAGAATCATCTTCCTCCGACTGAATCACGCTCCTCCAAGAGTTCAGAGTCGGTTCGATCTCCTCTTCCCCAAAGCCAAGCATACGCTTCCACTGACTCGAATAGAAGACTTCATTGGTTATACAGTCCCAGTCCCAAACGCCATCTCCCGCACCTTCAAGGGCGAATCGCCAGCGCTGCTCGCTGGATCTGAGCTCGTTTCTAAGGTTGATAAACTCCGTCAAATCCTCCGAAAACAGCAGCAGGCCGCCAACTTCGCCGCTATAATCATGCCAAGGATGGATTTCCCAGTTGATCCAGTCCACCGACCCATCCAGGCGCATAAAAGCCTCCGTTTCTGCCTTCTCTACTGCGCCTTTTAGGCATCTCTTGTGAACTTCTTTCCACGCCTCGGGGAGCTCCGGAAATACCTCATAGTGGGACTTTCCAATAATGTTGCGTTCCGGAATGCCATAATCCTTCAAAAACCGTTCGCTGACGGCAATATAGTTCATGTTTCTATCAAACATGGCTATAGCCGCCGGCGCATGGGCAACAAACAAGCTGAGAAGCGTCTCGCGCCGTTTGAGCTCATGATCTGCCGCAATTTGATCTGTTATGTCACGAATGATCATGGAGGTTCTTTCTTCACCCTTCTCGTTTAAAAAGACTTTTGAAGACGTTTCTCCCATGAAGAATATGCCGTCACTTCGAAGATAACGAATGGTCCCTCTATACTCACCCTTTTCATTTCTGCTGACCAACGCTTCCTTCAATCCCGGGTAAGAATGATCCACAATCCCAGCTCTTCCCAGGCTGCAAATTTCCTCTTCACTTCGTCCAAACATCTTGCACGCCGCCGGATTGGCCGCCAGAATCTTTCCATCCGGAACTGTGAGGAGAATGGCGTCGAAGGAGTGTTCAAAAATACTCCGAAAATAACTGTCTTTATCTGCGCTGCGACTGACACTACCCATAAACATCCTCCTCACTGCGGCTAGGAATCTTTGGTGACTTGGGCAGCTGACCACCAATATGACCTCACGAACTGCAATGCATTTATAGGTGATTTTACCCAATGTGATGAGATTTCAACCTTAGTAAGCAAACTATAGCCTGCCGTCACTGGATCGGCTGGTGGTGAAAGAACCATCGGCAAAAAACAATTAAAAAAGAGGGACAAAATCCCTCTTTTTTAATGTCACAGAATTGGTCCCAGGTAACGAGTTCCGCGTCACCCAAGTACCGTGTCACTCATTTTCTTAAACGCTCGATTCTCGCCAAAGACTATCCTCAGCTCCGAGATTTTGAAACAGCGGCATCGCCTCAATCCTGTCAAAGGCTTCCTTTGTCCTCTCCACACTGACGGTCATAGCCAGTCTGACATATCCTTCTCCGCAGCCGCCAAAGGCATTCCCAGGAAGGACCAGCACGTGGGCCTCCTCCAGAATGAGCCGCGCGGCTTCCTCGGAAGACAGCCCCGTCGCCTTGATATTGACGAACAGGTACAGACTTCCACGAGGCGGCAGGACCGACATGCCCGGAATTTGACAGATCCGCTCGTAGGCGTATCGAATGCGCCGCTTGTATTCCGCGATCATAGGCGGCTGTATGGAATCCCGGTGTCTGAGTGCGTGCAGCGCGGCGCGCTGAGACACAGACGGCGCCGTGAACACGTTGTTTTCATTGATATCCTTGATGGTCTGCACAATATAATCCGGTGCGATCACATAGCCAATCCGCCAGCCTGTCATGGCATAATCCTTAGAGAAGCTGCCGATGGTAATAGTTCGCTCCCTCATGCCCTCAAGGGTCGCCATAGGAATAAAAGGCGTCTCATAGCTGAACTTCGTATAGATGTCATCCGCGATAATCAGCAGATCATGCGCTTTTGCGATTTCCGCGATCGCCGACATAGTCTCGCTGCTGAAGCAAGTACCGGTCGGATTGTTAGGTGTATTAATGATAATAGCCTTCGTTCGGTTGGTAATAAGCGCCAAAAGTCTGTCCGGATCCACTTGGAAATTCTCATTCTCAAAGGTTTCAAGTACAACCGGAATGCCACGCGCCAGACGGATCTGCTGAGGATACGGGGTAAAATACGGTTCGTGGATAATGACCTCATCCCCGTCATCCAAAATGGCCTCCAGCGCCAGCCACATGGCGTGACATCCGCTGGTGGTAATCATGCATTCATCAATTTTAGCCGGAAACTGATATTCTTCCATAAAGTAGCTGCAGATCTCGCGTCTGAGCTCTCTGTCGCCAAAAAAATCCGTGTAGTGGGTATGCCCGTTCATTGCATCTTCAAAGGCAGCTTTAATGACTCTTTCATCCGTTGTGATGTCCGGATCCCCGAGGCTGAAGTTGATGACGTCGTCATATTCTGCCAAATGGCTGCTGCTCTCTCCCATTGCCGTTGCAATGCTGTTCCAGTACCTTTTAGAAATAAATCTATGCCTCATAGTTGCGCCTCCATTCTGAAACGACGTTTCATATTAGTGTTGTTTAAAAAATCAGGTGTTGCCACCTGATTTATAATTTTGCATTTAACATTGTGGATGTGGGCCAATTCTGGCACTAAAGCGCCCGACCAACAATTTGCCTAATAGACGAGGTTAGCAATTAAGACGACTACCGGCAAAGTAATCAGAGTTCTTTCAAGGAAAATGACCACAAGCTCCTTGAAGGATAGCGGAATATCGGAGCGAAGGATGACCGCGCCGGTCTCCGTCATGTAAATGAGCTGTGTGAAGGAAATCGCGCCTATAATAAAGCGGGTGACTTCAAACTCCAGGTTGGCGACCAGGATCGCCGGAAGGAACATGTCCGCAAAGCCAACGACCAGCGCCGGTGCCGCCTCAACCGCGCCGGGAACGTTAAGGGCCTGCAGAATCAGGATGAACGGATAGGACGCCCAGGTAAAGATTGGGGTGTACTCCGTCACGATCAAAGCAATGGTACCCCATGCCATAACAAGAGGCATCAGGCCAACGTAGACGTCAACCACCGTACGGATGCCGTCTGCAGCCAGGTAATGCGGCGCTCTTGCTGATTTGGCGCGCATGATGCCCTGTTCAACAGCGTATTGATGCAGCGTTTTGCCTTCCGGTACTTCTTCCTGGATTCTGCTGGTTGAAGTCGGATGATAGTCGGATTTTTTAGAACGCAGTGGGTAGATTCTTGGCAGAATCAGCGCCGCCACAAGTGATGCGGCGCAGATTGCGCCATAAAACTGGAGGAAGACGTGGGAAAGCTTGAGAAAATCCGCGACGACGACCGCGAACGGCAGGGAAACCAGCGAAAAGCAGACAGCAATAATGGACGCTTCTTTCGTGGTGTAGTATCCGGCTTGGTATTGTTTGTTTGTGATGACGACGCCTACCGGGCCGCTGCCAATCCAGGATGCGACCGCGTCAATAGCCGAGCGGCCTGGGACGAGGAACAGCGGTCTCATGAATTTTCTGATCAGCGTGCCAAAGTAGTCCATGCTGCCAAAGTCCATAAGCAGCGGAAGCAGGAAGCCCGAGAAGAAGAACCAGGTGGCCAGGGTTGGCATCAGGTCGAAGAGGATGGTGCCGCCTGTGGCTCTGGACGTGATGGCGGCCGGTCCAATTTCATAATATGTAAGCACAATAAAGATGGCGCCGAGGATCCTGGACATTGTCCAGAAACGCGTCGGCATAAGGAGCTTTCGCCAAAATTCATTTTCGGTTATAAATGCAGGTTTGAGAGCCAGGGACAGAACTGTCAGAACCCCAGAGACCGCGACGACGAGCGTCATGAATCCCGGGAGGTATTGTCCCCAGTTGCCCTTGAACCAATCCGCCATAACGCCGACTCCAATAGTGAAGTTGTCACCGTAAGGCAGCGGGATGACAAAGAGAATTAATCCAATAATCGAAGGAATCAGAAACTTTAGGAATAAGGACGTAGAATAAGCGACTGGTACTCTGTTGGTGTTTAAAGACACGTTTTCATTTTCCATAATGCAGCCCCCTTATTATTTTGAAACGTCGTTTCATATAGAAGATACCATTAAAATCTTTCTTAGTAAAGCGTTTTATAAAATAAAACGTCGAATTTTGAAGAAGTATTCTACACTTGCAAGACCAAGTCCATTAGCCGATGGTTGTGGGGAGCAGGGAACCATCGGCAAAAGGATCCAAAAATAAAAACGTCCATAAGCGTCGATGGCGCAAATGGACGTATAACTATTGGATTTAATCAAAAGTTACTCCAGGTATTTCGTCATCTCTGTCAACACTTTGGAGGCGCCGCTGATCTTGGTCTTTAAAGCATCCATCCCTTTATATTTCAACCTGCTGTAGGGACCTGAAATGCTGATTGCCGCGATAATGTTGTCCTTACTGTTGAAGATAGGAGCCGCGATGCAAGCCAAGCCGTACTCGTACTCCTCAAGGTCGTAGGCGATGTTCTCCTTCAATATATCCTCACGAAGGGCAAGGAACTCTTTAAGCGTCTTCTTTGTATGGATGGTCTCTATGGACGCGTCGAGGGTCGAGAAATAAGCTTCCAGCTGCAGGTCCGTCATGTGTGCCAGATACAGCTTGCCCATGGAGGAGCAATAAAGCGGCGATATGGGCACCAGCTTCGACACCAGCGTCGAGGACTCCCCTTCAAATCCGAGCATATTGAGAATGTTGTCCCCGTACTTAATGCCAAGGTTGACCGACTCCCCAACCTCAGCCGACAATTTCGACAACACCGGCGACGCGATCTGGTTGAGATCAAAGTTCTTGCGAGCCTTGTTTCCAAGCTGGACCAGAAGCCTCCCGAGGGAATACTTCTCGTCATCATTCTTTTCCACCGCGCCTACCTGATGCAGAGTGCTCAGAATCCTGTAAGCGTTGGCTTTTGGGAGCTCCAGATCTCTTGAAATCTGAGAGACACCGACGTGCTTTTCGTGCTCAAAGATATATTTTAAGATGTCAAATGCGCGTTCAATCATGACAATGCTGTTGCTGCTGTTGTCCATGGCGTCCTCCCAAGGGAAGTGATATGATGTTTCAATTTATTATACCGCAGTTTGGGATGGAGGGCAATGGAAGGTGGCGGTGTTGGGAACAGGGTCGGGGACGCGGACACGTTTTGACTTGGGGACAATAGACGCAAGCCGCGCGGACAACTTCTGAGTTGGGGACTGACACCAAAACAAATTTGGTGCCAGAGCTTTGTAATACGACTGTAACATGACTCCCAAAATTAAAAGAACCAAGACCATTTCTGCCGATGGTCTTGGCTCTTCACCTTAAAATCCACTTAATACTACTGTTTAATACAGCTGTTCCATATTAAATCCATAGCATCTGACATAAAACTTCATCAGATCTTCCAGCGCCATGACCGGAACCGGTCCGACCAGCTCTGTATCCGCAATGAGAATGCCTCGGCTGTCCGCCTCCGACTTAATTGTCTCAAAGACCCTGTGAATTGGCGTCTTCTGATATTGTGTCAGATTCATGGAAATCTGAACCATCTTCTTGTCCGGAATCTCGAGTGCGATTGCCCTGACATTCTGATAGCCGCCCGTCGCTGCGCGAACCGCTTTAACAATCTGCTTTCCAGCCGCAAGGTCATCTGTACGCAGGTTGACATTAAAGGCTATGAGCGGAAACCGGACACCCGTCACCGTCGCGCCACTCTTTGGAACGAATTCAAATGGCCCCTCGTCCGGTCTCCATTCTTCTTTCGTCATTTTTTCTTTGAAGGACTCATATTCACCCTTGCGAATGTCCACCAGGCTCTTTCTTTCCGGACGCGTCGCCGCATCCTCGTAGTAATAGACCGGCACACCTAAGCCACCCAAGAATTTGCCAAAAGCCTTCGCCACTTCAAGAGCCTCTTCCTGACTGACATTTCTGGCTGGAATAAACGGAACCACATCCACTGCGCCCATTCTAGGATGAGCACCGGTATGCACTGTCATGTCAATCAGTTCTACTGCCTTTTGAGTCAACCGCTTTGTGCCCTCCAGGACTTCTGCCGGTTCACCGCTATAAGTGAAAACCGTCCTATTGTGATCCTTGTCTGAATTAACCTCAAGAACACGTACTGAAGCATTTGAGATCAAAGCCTCTTTGATTTGCGCAATTTTTTCTAAGTCTCTGCCTTCACTGACATTGACCTCTGCCAATAATACTTTCATTCAGGTACCCCTCCGATGAATTATATTCGATAAGCCTTCATTTGACCTTGAAGATATTTATTTAAAGAAGTTCATGAACCAAACTATATTTGGTATGTGAATAATATCGACCAGGAACGCGCCTACCAACGGAACGATAAGAAACGCTTTAGAAGAAGGTCCATATTTTTCAGTGACGGATCCCATATTTGCAATCGCGTTAGGTGTCGCGCCGAGACCATGGCCAAGCATGCCGGAAACCATGATGGCTGCGTCAAAGTCTTTGCCTACGAGTCTGAAAACTATAAAGATGGCGAAGAGTACAATAAATACGACTTGTGCAGCAAGAATGATGAACATTGGTCCTGCAAGACCTGCCAACTCCCAAAGTTTCAAGGACATCAGCGCCATGGACAGAAAGATTCCGAGTGATACGTCTCCAAACAAATCGATAATTTTGAAGTTGAACTTAAAAAGTTTGATTTTGTCATTGAGGTTTCTTAAAATAACTGCGACGAACATAGCGCCAACATAACCTGGCAGGATCAGATCACCCATCATGGAAGACAAGAACCGGCTGGCAACTGAACCTATAACCATGACAACTGTCAGGATGGCAAGATGGTACATGACACTGTGGTAGTTGATCTCCGTGCTGTCGCTTGTGCCAAGAGCCTCATCAACCGTGCCATACTTTGCAAAAGTCGGTTTAAGATCATGCTTGAGAATTAAAAATCTCGCAACAGGCCCACCCAAAAGACTTCCGGAGATCAAACCGAAAGTTGCAGCTGCCATACCGACTGTCAGGGAACCTGTAACACCCATGACCGATTCAGCCGTTTCGCCGAACGCCGCCGCACCACCGTGGCCACCCGCCATGGAGACCGCACCGGACATTATGCCCAGTATAGGATTGATCCCTGTAAGTTTTGCTACCGCAACGCCAATAACGTTTTGGGAAATCGACAGTACTCCCGCGGAAAGCCAATAAACAATCAGTACAATGCCGCCCTTTTTAAGAAGTGCCAAACTGCCGCCAAGTCCAACCGTCGTGAAAAAGGCAATCATCAGCGGGGATTGAAGCACAGTATCCATTTTGAACTGAATCAAATCACTTTGTCTGAGAACAAGTGCAAGAACGGAAAAAATAAGTCCACCTATGACTGGTGCGGGAATGCAAAATTTGTTGAGGAACGACACGCGCTGACGGATCGCATAACCCATCATCAGAAGAATAATTGCCAGAGCCAGAGTTCCGATCAGATCGAATGATAATGTTGAGACGCCTTCAATGAGTTCAAATTTCATAAAATCCTCCTTCTCCTTTGTGATGTAAGTCTATATTGCAATAACAGTGCCAACTTTGTAGACCCTTGAAAACACTGCATCCCTGTCCACAACGAACGCCGCACATCAAAAAAACCGGCAAAATTATCCCACTTTTCGGATAATTTTGCCGGTTCTCGACAGAGAAAAACTTTATTCCTCCAGCGACTCTTTCAGCTTATATCGCAGCGTTCGCTCCGCGATCCCCAGGGACTCCGCCGTCAAACGCTTGTTGCCATCAAAATGCTGCAGCACTTTTAAAATAATCGCGCGCTCTGCCTCTTCCAAAGTGCTGGTGACTGGAATGCGGATACTTCCTGTCATCTCACTATCGGAAAAAATCTCTGAAGTCTCCAAGCACCCCCGGACCACCTCTTCGTCAATGACCGGTCCGTCACTGTAAATCATGACCCGCTCCACCAGGTTCTGGAGTTCCCTGACATTCCCCGGAAAGTTCTGTGCCTCAATCAGACGCATCGCACCAGCACTGACCGTTTTCACCGGAATGCCGTCCCTGTGGGCCAACCCCCTAATAATGTAATTCACAAGACCGAGAATATCATCCCTGCGGTCTCGAAGGGGAGGAATTTCAATCCGCAGCACGTTGATCCGGTAATACAAATCCTCCCTGAACCGACCTTCGCGAACCTCCTTCGCCAGATCCCTGTTTGTCGCGAAAATAAACCGCGCATCGAAGGTCTCCAGCCGACTCCCGCCCACCGGCCGGTACTCCCGTTCCTGTATAGCCCGCAGCAGTTTCGCCTGCAGCTTCAGATCCATTTCACCAATCTCATCAAAAAAGAGGGTTCCCTGGTGCGCCATTCTGATGAGTCCAGGCCGATCCTCCGCCGCTCCGGTAAAGGCGCCTTTGACGTGCCCAAAAAGCTCACTCTCCATGAGGTGTTCCGGGATCGCCGAGCTGTTGACAGGGATAAAAGGCCCTGCCGATTGTCGCCCAGCCCCATGCACCGCCTTAGCCACAACCTCTTTCCCCGTTCCGCTTTCTCCGGTGATCAGGACATTGCTGCTGGTCCTGGCACTCCGCTCAATAAAATTGATTATTGTCTCAATCGCCTTCGAGCGTCCAACCAAGCCGTACGCGTACCCCTTGCTGCCGTCCATGCCCTGAAGGGTCTTCCTCGCTTCTATAAGTTCCATAGCTTTACTGACGAGATGTCTCATTTCCTCAATTTGAAGCGGCTTCTGAATATAATGGTAGGCTCCGGCCTTCATAGCAGCTATAGTGGTTTCAATGGTTCCAAAAGCCGTCATCATGATGACTTCAACTGCAGGCATCAATTGCTTGATATTTTGCAGCACCTCAATGCCATTCTCATTTTTGATGCGAAGATCAAGGAGCACCAGATCCGGCCGCTCCTCATGTAAGGCCTTTAACGCTGAAGCTCCGGTCTTGTAGACACAAACCTCATAAAGATCCTCAAAGGCAAACTGAATAGTTTTCAAGATCAGCGCTTCGTCATCAATAACCATCAATTTGTTTTTCATAGCGAAGCCCCTCTCTGTAAACGAATAGTGCAGACTGTGCCCTGCCCCGGTGTGGATTTAAAATTTATGGACCCGCCATAGAGTTTAAGCAATCGGTCGCAAATGAAAATTCCGAGACCGGTACCATCACGCTTTCTGCTGTAAAATGGCTCAAACAATCTCTGAACCTCATCTTGATCCATACCTATTCCGTTGTCAGAAATATGAATTTCAACACCTTGTTCTGAGTTCCTCTCAACTGAGGTCCTTACGACGCCATTCGCCAACTCAATTGCCTCAATGGCTTCCATGGCGTTTAGATAGACATTAAGCAAGACTTGTTTCAGATGCTTGCTGCTGATGCGCGCGTGGATGTTTTCTACTTCACTCCACTCAATTTTGCCCTCATTCAATGGACGAGTGTCAATTTCTAAGATTTGCGCTTCATCTACAGCTTCTGTGCCGAAAAATTCAAGCGTTGTGCCAATCGAGCGTTTGTCAAAACGCATCTGCATCATTTTGAGTGTTTCCCGAATCACGGCTGCGACGTCGACACAGTCTGTAAAGGCAACACCCGGTTTTGTATAATCCAGGACATCGCTGATTATGCCATTTAGACGATCGATTTCCATCGGCACATCACTGGAAAAGGCTTCTAAAAATTTGGGGCTGTTGACTTTCTCCGGTATGAGCTGAGCGTAATTTTTGATGGTCGTCAGCGGATTGCGGATTTCGTGGGCGATTTCGGCCATGAGGAGGCCTATGTTGCGCAGGCGGTCCTGGGAGAGAAACGCGTCCTCGAAATATCTTTTCTCGGTTTTGTCGGAGAAGACGATGATATGGCCAAATTCCTTCTGATCCGGCAGCTGTACGGACTTATGCCGCCATTCGAGGTTCAGGATGCCCATAGGACCTTTGAATTCGCGTTCGTGAAAGACGTCCTCATCACTGTTCAAAATGAGAGTTTCCAAATCATCCGTTGAAATTCCGTAAGTGGATATGACTTGGTAAAGCCGCTCCCCTTCGGCATTGAGGTACCGGCTGGCAGTATCCGCCTTTAAATAGAGAATGCCGTTGGTCATGCTCTGCAGTAAAGCGTGGTTGAACTGAGACTCGCCGTAGAGCTCCTTCGTTCGTATCTGAACTTGCTTTTTCAGCGCATTGTTCCAAAAGAACAGCGCGAGCGAAAACGCCAGAACGCCGATGAGCCCAATCCAAAGAAACCGCAGTGTATTGAGGAGGGCTTCCTGCTGGTAATTGAGGGGACGTCCAAACCACTTCTCATAAATGGTGTCGAAGGTGCCGTTCTTTTTGATCCGGTCAAGACCTTGGTCCAGCTGTCTCTGAAGGGCGACGTTTCCCTTCTTGACCGCCATGCCATAGGCGGCCGAGCTGAGATCTGTTGAGGAGATGTCGATCTGGTCGTTAATGCCCATCTTATTGATGTGATAAATTCCAACAATGGGATTGCCTATAGCCGCATCTGCTTCGCCGCTGACCACAAGCTCAATGGCGCTTTTGACATCTGGTACGTTTTTTATGGTTATTCCTTTTAAACTGACCAAGATTTGATTGGAAGCATCGCCTTGGATGGAGGTAATATTTTTCCCATGGAGATCGTTGATGGCATTGATGCCACTGGCTCTTTTCGAAAAAATGGCGTAATTGTTTTCGAAGTAAGGTTCTGTAAAATCATAGAGCCATTCCCGGACCTCAAGCCGTCTCATCCCCTGGATAGCATCCACTTCTCCGTTTTGCAGAGCGGTCTGAGCATCCTCCCAATTCATGGGAACTATGGTCACTTCAAAGCCCATCTCCAGTGCGATAGCGCGCATGACATCCACATTGAAGCCGGTGTACTCCCCGTCCTCATCCACGAATTCGTAGGGCGGAAGGCTGATATCCCCTGCGACAGTGATTTTCTTGTATGCCAATTCCGGCTCGACCGGGCCTATGACATCCAACTGCATGAAGTAATAGAGCACACTGAGAATTATGATCATGACCACTAAAAACAGACTTGTTTTTTTGTTCATTGGACACCTGCCGAACTTTTGATTTTGGACATTGTTTAGTTGAGCGTCACCCGTTTGCTGAGATAGTCTATTTAGAATATAGGCGTAAAAATGATTTGAGTCAAATAAGATGAATAGTTTTGGCACTGCCGAACATCACAGGAAGCGTATAAGTTGGTGACGCGGACGGGTTTTGAGTTGGTGACGCGGACGGGTTTTGAGTTGGTGACGCGGACGGGTTTTGAGTTGGGGACTGACACCAAACTCAAAACGGTGCCAGAGCTCTGTAATATTTCTGTAACATTGCTCCAAAAACTAAAAAGACCAAGACCATTTCTGCAGATGGTCTTGGCTCTTCACCAATCACTTCAGCTTAACTTTCATCACAAACTCCGACGTCATTGCACTCAGCACCGCAGTATAGTGCATATCAAAAGACAGGACATCCCCCACTTTCACTGGTTTGAGACAATCCTGCACATCCACAATCAAATGGTCACTGCTCCCACCCAAGACAATGACTCCAGGGTCGAGGGGCTTCAGCGTATCCAGAATCACATCCTGCTTTCCTATCCCCAATATAGCCCGCCTCCGGGTGCCCCGATCCACAAACACCGGCTTCTTCCCAAAAGCATCCAGTCCAATTTCCCCGTAAGGTACAGACCGTTTTTCCTGAAGCTCTATGATTTCCGCGTGCAGCTGAAAAGCATCCGAATACGTCCCCTCAATCCGCCCGCCATAGGCAAACTCCGTTCCAAAGAGAATCGCCTCTCCGAAACGCAGTTGGTTGATGCGCACAGGCAATGCACCCCGTTCCAACATACAAACACTGCTTGAATTTCCACCTGAGACGATCTCAAGGCTTATCCCCCATGCTGCTTCAACCTCGTTTACCACATCTTCCAAACGCGCCATATTCTCTGGTCCCGGCAGCACACCCCCAAAGCAGGTCAGATTGGTTCCGATACCCTTTAACGCGACCCCCTCAAGGGCCAAAATCTCGCCAACCGTTGAAACCACGTTCGACGGCGCAATCCCCTCTCTCAAATCCCCAAGATCGACCATTAGAATCACGCCGTGGACCCGCCCCGCTTCAAGTGCAGCGGACGACAATGCCCTGATCGTTGCCAATTCAGAATTCAGGCTTAGATCTGCATACCGCACGACATTGTGGGCTTGGGAGACCATCGGCAGACGCAGTAGGAGCTTGGGGATGTCAATAGAAGAAAGGCGCTTCAAATTCTCAATCCTGGAGTCCGCCAGCCAGGCCGCGCCGCCGCGAACACTGGCCGCCGCGATCTCCGGATCCCCACAGTAACACTTCGTGACTGCAGCCGCCCGCACCCCGTGCCGCGCGCAGAGGTCCACCACAGCACGGGTATTGTGCTCAAGCTTCGCAAGATCAATGGTCATAGCCGGGAAAGTCAAAGTGCTCATATCCAAATGCGATCCCAAAATCGTGCTCAAACTCCCATCTCCCTCCACCTAAAGTGCGTCACGGTGCAGCCTCCCCAGTGAGGTGCCGCCCGTGACGCTTTATGCGTTATTCACTTTTCCCCGTCAAAAGAAGCCTTAAGCCTGCTTCTCCATCTTTGTCACCTCAGCCGTCCCCGCCTTGCGAAGCCTGACCTTAGGCTCAGACGGCAGACTGAAGAGCGGAATGAACCGATCCAGCCCTGTAATCGTCAGAACCAGCATCGACCCCACGGCAATCATCGCCATAAAGTTGTACTTGATGATCCCAAGCGCGGTAAATTCGAAGAGCGGATACACCGCCGCCGCAATCGCCACATAAAAGCCCATGTAGCAGTGCCACGGAATCAGCTGAGACCCGAAGACCCCCATGGCATCCCCAAACGCCGAGTTTCGCAGCCTGAGTCGGTACATGTCCTCTTCGCTGGCCTCCACGTTCTCGTCTGTAATCGTTTTAATGATTGGGCCGATGGTCACAATCTGCGCCATCTCATCCGCCAGGGCTGCGTTGCCGAGCAGACTGAGCAGCGCGTTGGAGAACATCAGCTGCCTAACGTTGCGCACGGATCTGACAATGAACTGGGCCACAGGCTCAAAGGCATCCATAATGCTCATGATCCCGCCAAACGCTCCAATCCACATCATCATGACAATCGACCAGCTGCCCGCGCTCTCGAAGCCGCCCTGCACCAAATCCAGGAATTCGCCAACGGACCCAATCGTCCCCGCGATCAGTCCAACCACCAGAGAGCTGATGATGCCGGAGCCCAGGCAGATGAACGTCGGAAATCCTTTGATCGCCAAGGCTAATACGATCAGCAGCGGTGTGATGACATAAATTGGCACCCCCGTTTTAACCTGCTCCAGCAAAATGACTGCCGATGGTCTCTGCTCCGTCAGCGCATCCCAGGCCTCCTGCGGAATGGCATTGATCGCTTCGCCCGCGTTGCCGGTCACTGTCGGAAGTCCCATGCCCACACTAACCATAAAGATGACTGCTGCGGTTGCCACCACGCAAAGCAGCGACCAAACGCCTTGATGCTTTACCCTATGTACGACTTCAACCTTTTGAAGACCGGAGCTGACCACCGTCGTGTCAGAAATGAGCCCTATGTTGTCACCAAAGCACGCGCCGCCTGCAATTGCTGCAGTCGTCAAGAGCACATCGCCGCCGACAATGTGATTAAGCCAGAGGAAGATTGGCGCACACGCCGCGAAGGTCCCCCATGAAGTTCCCGTTGCCACCGACAGGACGCAGGTGACCAGAAAGCCAACCAGCGCGACGGTTTTAGCCGTGACGCCTGCCCCCAGCGACAGATTGATGACCGCCGCTCCGACACCCGTTGCCATGAAGGATTCCGCCACCGCATAGGCCAGCATTAGAATAAAAAAGACAATGATCATTTCTTTAACACTGTCAATCGCTTTGTTCATCACATCGGTAAACTTCATTTTGAGCGTGAGCATGGCAATAATCGCCGCGTACATAGTCGCAATAGGTGCCGCCATCAAAACGTTCATGCCGTTGATCATAAGTCCGGTCAGGAGAATAATGGGTGAAAGCTTGAGTAGTGCTATCATGGGTTTCCCTCCTCTTATGGATGATGCGGGGTTGATGAAACTGGGTGTCTGACACCGAGTTTCATCATGGGATGGAAGATGGTGTCAGACACCATCTTCCATCCTCTAATTCCTATATTTGTTTTTTTATGTAATTCATAGGCTGCAAATTGCCCAAACCAAGTGGGTATATGGTATTGATTTTGAAGGAAGGGTCGATATTCGCGACCCACCAACACCGCTCCCTTCCTTTTTTACCCCACCGTTTACTTGACCGCAACCATCACCGCGGTCTTAAATCCCGTCCAAACTTTGACGTAGCCTCTCAAAAGCGCGTCGACCTCCGGGTCCCCGGTGTCCACCAGCAGCGGCTGATGTTTCAACTCAGCCAGTTTCTCCAGCGTAGCGATCACCATGAGGTTTTCTCTCCCAACACCTCTTAAGACCTCCGGGCTGAGCTGCTGGTTTCCGCGGCCAAGAAGAAAGCCCTGTCCTCCGGTGGGCGTAACGATCAACCGGCAGGGATGCTTTGCCTGAACCGCCAACAGATCCTTTTCTGACGCATCTTGGCAAATGACTTTGCCATTCAGAACCACATCGACTCCCAGCAAAGTATGAGGCTGCCCCAGCGCTTCCAGCACCGCTCGAGTCGTCGTGCCGGGGCCCACATAATAGGCGGTCCCTTCCTCCATTTGCGCCACAATCTCCAGGGCAATTTCCCTGTGGGCATTGGCCTCACTCTGAGGGGAAGGCGCTTTTTTGTTTTGCATCCGCGCCCGGTCGCTCGGAACCATAAGATAGCCATAGAGCTTTGTCATCACCCGGCCACTGCGGTAATCCTCTTCTGAGATATCCAGGACCTCGGCCTCTCGAGTTTTGCCACTGGCACCGGTACGGCTCAATAAGCCAATCGCCAGCTCCCCAGCCTTTTCAGGGTGTGTCGCGAACACCGGCGAGTGAATCTTTACCCCCGCCGGAATCCCCACCACTGGGACACCAGCTTCATAGATCCCCGATTCTACCAAATTGCGGGCCGTGCCATCGCCGCCGGCGAACATAATGAGCTCGCCGCCTTGAACCACGACCGCTTTCGCCAAAGCGACTGTATCAGCTTGCGAGGTGAATGCCCCCGACGCTACGTGCACCACCTGAACTTCAAATCCGAGCTCCCGCGCGACCCGTTCACCGAGTTCCCCGGCGCCCGTCAGTAAAACCAGCTCCTTCCGAAATGCCAAGATAGAATTCAGAGCACGCGCCGCCTTGGCGGGCGCCATCGGCAGAGCACCCAGGCGAAGGGCCTCCTCGAGCACGCCGTCCGTCCCTTTGAGGCCCACGCGGCCGCCCATGCCGGCGATGGGGTTGATGATGAAACCCATTTTTCGACGGTTCAATGCCACCTCTAATGCCATCTCTAATGCCATCTCCAACCTCACCTCCCATGCGAGCTAGTACAACATTCTTGAAATATCTATGCAAAAGAACGTAAAACCTACTGGTAAAATTCAGGCTTATAATTCATTTTTTATTGCACAGTTATTTCCGGAATGTACTACTTGTGACTATTACTGCGTTTTTCTCAAATACACCCTCCAGGACGGCGCCCAGCGCTGCGGGTCGTCCATGTCTGACTCGTCGATCTGGTGGCACACGCTGCTGTGCGGCGCGGTCTTGATGATCTCAGGATTTGTGTATGCCTCGTTGAAGATGTATTTCAGTGTGTTGATGTATTCGTCGAGATCTTCTTTGGACGGGGTCTCCGTAGGCTCAAGGGTCGCAGGCTCCGGAATGTAATATGGGTGATGGCTGGTCCAGTAGTGCATGCCAAAGTCCATCATCCTGCGCTGGATGTCGCCGCTGGTGACGCCTGTATCTTGTGTCAATTTCTCAATGGTATATCTGACTTGCTCAACGCGCTGTTTACCCGGTGTGTAAGGGGCATCCACACACTCCAGCGCCATGAGTTTTTGGAACAGATAGTTGTTGTTAAGCACCGCGACCTTGGCCACCTCGTATAAACCTTCCGCTCCAAGGGTGCGCATCCATGTATAGGCCTTCAGGACGACCGGCGCTACGCCGCTGAAGAGGCGAACTTTGCCAATCCCATGCTCCGGATGGGCGAAGTCGTAGTTGAGGAAGTAAGTAACGCCGTCAGACTCCTCTTTCCGGTCAATCAGCGGGGCTGGAAGGAACGGCACCAGGCGCTCGACAACGCCGGTCGCCCCGACCGCAGGACCGCCGCATCCATGAGGTGTGGAGAAGGTCTTGTGAAGATTGAAGAAACACATATCGAAGCCCGCTTCCTTGGCCCGGGTGACGCCTAGCAGGCCGTTGGCATTGGCCTGGTCATAGCCGCATAGGCCGCCGTGGGCATGGACCAAATCCGTGAAAGCTTTGACCTGGGAGTTGTAAACGCCGGTGTCTTCCGGATTGGCCACAATAAACGCCGCCGTCCTCGGACCCACCGCCACCTTGAAGGCTTCATAGTCCGGGTAGCCATCCTCGTCCGGATGAATGTAGATTATCTTGTAGCCCATGACCGCCGGCGCTGCCGCGTCTGACGGGTGACTGTAGATCGTCGTAATCACTTCGTCCCTTTGGTCGCCCTCGCCGTTCGCAGCGTGGTAAGCCCTGGCCACCGCCGCCATGGTCATGATGGCCTGGCTCCCGCCGCTTGGCTGGAAGGTGAACCGGTCCATGCCGGAAATTTCCCGCATGTAGAGGTCCGTTTCGTGCATGATTTCGAGAATCCCCTGCACGGTGGACGGGTCCTGCAGCGGATGAAGCTCCGTCATCTCCGGCATTCTGGCGAGGACTTCGTTGACCTTCGGGCTGTATTTCACCGTGCAGGTCCCCTGCCCAATCTCAATGTTCACGTCCGCTCCCAGGGTCTGCTGGGAAAGGCGCATGTAGTGGCGCAGCACCCTTGGCTGAGAGATTTCAGGCAGAGCTGGTGCCGATGGTCGTCTCATCCCAGCCGGCACCAGTTCATTCACCGATCCCGTAACCTCCTGGATTGCCTTTTCTGCCTTAGGGACCAAAATCCCCCGTTCCCCTGCTTTGCTGAGCTCAAAGATGATGGACTCGTCCCACTTTGCTTGATGGAACCGTCTGACTTTATGACTTCTGTCAATTCGCTTCATGTAATTTCCTCCTCCCGCCTTAGCGCGCGCCGCCCAGAATCTCTTCCAAGGCCTCAGCGAGTTTGTCTAGTTCTGATTTTGAGTGAACCTCAGTGACGCAGTACAGTGCGCTTTGACCTAGCTCCGGATGCTCTTTAGAGAGATCAAAGCCGCCAAAGATGCCCTTTTCAAGGAGCGCTTGGTTGATCTGTGCAACGGTTCTGCCGGTTTCGTTAAAGTCGACGACGAATTCTTTGAAGAATGCGCTCTCGAATTTATTAGCTTTAATTTTTGGAATTTTTGACAGTCTTTTCACTGTGTAATTCGATTTTTGAAGGATGGTCTCGCCAACTTCCTGCATGCCCTTAGGCCCCATGGTCGATAAGTAGACGCCGGCAGTGATGCCCCAGAGACCTGTTTGAGTTCCAACATATTCTTTCCCATGCTCTCTGTGATGTCCAAATGAGGTTCGGTCGTAAGCGACGTCGCCGAAGCCATACTCTCCAGGCGCCGAGGTTGGCGCGATGCCAAACAGTCTGGACGGAAACTCCATGACGAACTTTTCTTCGTCTCTTGTAGACATAAAGCCTGACTGGCCGCCGCCGTAATTCATATGAATCCCAAGGGGCTGAAGATCTCCGCAGATGATGTCTGCGCCGTAGTGACTCGGCGGCGCAAGGACGCCCAGCGTGATAGGATCCACGCTGACGACGCTGAGGGCGCCTGAGGCGTGAGCAAGGTCTGAAATGGCCTGACCCTGGTCCTCAATGACCCCGTAGAAGGTTGGATTCTCAAAATAGACTGCCGCGGTGCGCTCACTCAGCTTGCTTTTCAGGTCGCTGAGGTCCAGGCGGCCGCTCTTCATGTCGTATGCGACTTCAATGAGATCCAGAGCAGGCTTGCCATAGTTGATCATGACTTTGAGCTTTTCCCGGTCCATGGCTTTAGGCACCAGGACCTCTCTTCTGCCTGTGATGCGGCCAGCCATACGGATAGCAGTGGAGGATGCCTGTGCGCCGTCCATAGTTGGGACGTTGACGATGTCAAAGTCCAGCAGCTCTGCCATCAGGCTCTGATATTCAAAGAGGGACTGGAAGCGGCCGTGGTCGTTATAGGGCTCGCCGCCATAAGCGGTGAGGAATTCGCCTCTGGAGTTGATTTCATCGCAGATCGCCGGGACATAATGCTGGTAACAGCCGGCACCCAGGAAGTTGATGTGGTTTTTGCAGGTCTTGTTTTTTGCTAATAAGGATTCAACGTGGCGCTTGAGTTCGTATTCAGACTCCAGTGCCGGCGGAAGGTTCATAGGCGCTTTCAGGCAGATTTCCTCGGGAATCTCTGCATGAAGCTCTTCCAGGGAGCTGAGGCCAATCTCATTCAGCATCTCCTGCTGAACTTCAGGCACAGAGTTCGGGATATAGGGGTGATTCTTAAAACCTCGAAGGGTCATAGTGGTACCTCCTTGTTTGGATGTCGGATGATAGTTGCAGATGAAACTGGGTGTCAGACACCGAGTTTCCATTCAGGTGAAACTCGGTGTCTGAGACAGAAACTTGGTGTCAGACACCGAGTTTCTGGTTAGGCGAGTTTCTTTTGGTGTCTGACACCGAGTTTCCATTCAGGTGAAACTGGGTGTCAGACACCCAGTTTCTGTTTAGGCAATACCGCCGCCATCGACGACCAGCGCGGTGCCGGTGATCCACTGGGACATGTCGCTGGCCAGGAAAAGAACAGCGTAGGCTATGTCTTCCGGCATGCCAAGGCGCTCAAGGGGTCTGCCTTTTGCGGAATCTTTCAGGAAAGCCTCCACGTTCTCGCCCAACTGACGGCCTTCCTCCCGCAGCATGGCGGTGTTGGTGTCGCCAGGATTGATACTGTTGACACGGATGTTCTGCGGACCGTGATCAATAGCCATGGCTCTGGTCAGGTTGACTATGCCGCCTTTGACTGCGCAGTAGGCTGCGGCTTTGTCGCCACCCTTGAGGCCCCAGCCGGAGCCGGTGTTGACAATGCTGCCGCCGCCGTTTGCCGCCATAACCGGGATCACGTGCTTGGACATGAGGTAAGTGCCTTTGAGGCCGACATCCAGGACAAAATCCCACTCGTTATCTTCAAGCTCAACAACAGTTTTCCGAACCGTGACGCCGGCGTTGTTGAACAGGATGTCAATGCGGCCAAATTCCTTAACTACTTCTGCGACCGCTGTAGATACGGCTTCCCCTGAAGTGATATTGCAGGTATAGAATTTCGCGGTTCTGCCGGCAGTGCGGAGAGCCTCGGCCTCGGCTTCGCCGTTAGGGTTCATGTCAAATAGGGCGACTTTCGCGCCATAGGCACTCAGAAGCTGTGCGGTACCAAGTCCAATGCCTGATGCGGCGCCTGTGATGACCGCTACTTTACCTTCAAGATTTAAAACGTCTTTACTTTCCAGCATAGTTCAGTTCCTCCTTTTGGATGTTCGTTGCTCTCGCGTATTGTATACGCAAGTTGCGTGCCAAATAATCGATTTGATGGGCTTCCATTTTTTGAAGTTTCGCCGAAGACCTCCAATGAGCCGTGTTTAAGGTTTTGGTCTGGGCTTGTCGGGGTGTGGGTTGGGTGACCATCGGCAGGGGTTTTGGGTATTTGCTTGCCAATATTGACAATTGAATTGTCAAATCTCAGGCAAAGTTCTATAATAGTGACAATTCTTTAATCAGCAAGTTTTCAGAAGCGGAGGTCACGTCTTGATTCATCTGATTGATTATAAACCCATGATCCAAAACCTGGTGGAGGGCATCAGCCGAGCCTTTGAGGTGGAATGCGCCGTCTTTGACGTCCACAGCGCCCTCGTGACCAGCACAGAGGCTTATGTGAAAAGAAAAGGCAGCGCCGTCCATGCACCGTCCATTGAGGAAGTGCTGCTCAACAACAGCATCCTGGTCAACAAACCGGGATTCATGAAATCCTGCGAAGGCTGTCGTTTCAAGGAGAACTGCCCCTCCACCATTGAGATCCTGAGCTGCATCCGCATTGGCACCCGGCCAGTTGGTGTCATGACCATGACCTCATTTACCAAGGAAGGCCATGACCGTATCACTAACGACATCCACATTTATACCTCCATAGTCAATGAAATGTCCCAGTTGATCGCGAGTGTGGTCGACTACAGCCAAAAGGGCGATCACTTTAACCGGCTGGAAAGTGTCCTTTCGACAACCATGGACGCGGTGGAGGACGGACTGATTGTTGTGGACCATGCCGGGTATATCAACTACGCCAATCCACCTGCGGTTGATCTGTTTTCATTCTGCAGCCTTTTTACCCAAAATTTGAACCAACTCTTACCCGAAAGCGTCGTCGAGAAGATTTTGACCGGAAACAGTGTCAGCAGCGAGCTTTGCCAGATCGGGGATTTTTATGCGAACGTTCAGGCGCGGCCTATCCAAATGGAGGACCAGTACATAGGCTCCTGGATCCGGCTGAGTAAAAATCATGCGCTGACTTTGAAACTGAATAAGCAAAGGGAAATAGACTATAAGGACCGCTTTTCCCTGCAGCAGCTGAAGGGTGAGCACTCATCCATTGTGACGCTGAAGGGCAAGATCCACAAAATTGCCAAGAGCGCTTCCACGGTTCTGATCACAGGCGAGACTGGAACCGGCAAAAGCCTGGTGGCCAAAGCCATACACTATGAAAGTCCGAGATCCGGCCGGCCGTTCATTGCCATCAACTGTGCCAGTATTCCGGAATCTCTGTTTGAAAGCGAGCTTTTTGGTTATGAGGAAGGCGCCTTTACAGGCGCCAAGAAGGGCGGCAAGCCAGGGATGTTCGAGCTGGCACAGCACGGCACCCTCTTCCTGGACGAGATCGGGGAGATGCCCATGACGATTCAGGCTAAGCTGCTGAAAGTGCTGCAGGATCACACTATTGAGCGGGTTGGCGGCACGCGTTCCATTTCGGTGGATGTGCGGATCATCGCTGCCACCAACAAGGAACTGGAAGAGATGGTCTCAGCAAAGACTTTCAGGGAAGACCTGTATTATCGTCTGAATGTCATTCCCCTTGAGGTGCCCTCACTGGCTGAGCGCATAGCAGATGTGCCCCTCCTGGCTGAGGAGATTCTCAGGTCTCAGTGCGACCGTCAAAAATGTCCAAAGAAAATGTTGTCTCAGGATGTTCTCGACGCCTTCATGAGCCACACTTGGCCGGGCAATATCCGTGAAATGGAGAACCTGCTGGAGTATGCGGTCAACCTTGAAGATGGCTGCACCATTCATATGCACAGCCTCCCAGAGCGGTTCCAGAGGCAAAGCGGTTTTCAAACTTTGCCCGAGCAGGTGGATCAGGCTGAGGCACAGGCCATCCGGGAAGCCCTGGATCAATACGGATGGGATTTGAAGGGCAAAGAAGCCGCGGCTCAGGCGCTGGGCATTGGCCTGAGAACCCTTTACAGGAAGATGAAGAAGTGTGGGATTGAGAAAAGTTTAACTAGGTGACGCGGACAACTTCTGAGTTGGGGACTGACACCAAAATCAAAACGGTACCAGAGCTTTGTAATATTTCTGTAACAGTCACTTCAGTAAAATAAGCCAAACGCGGCACCAAGTACCTTCCAGCAAACGACAAATACACAAAAATTAATAAAAAATAATGCTCACAAGGCAGGCGACCCCCATGAAATCACTTGAACTTACCGCCAGCGACGGCCTCAGGCTGTCCGCGGTCATCTTCGAAGCCAACAACGCCAACACCACCGCTCTCGTTCAAATCATCCACGGCGCCCAGGAACACAAAGGCAGATACTACGAACTGGCCGAGTTCCTCAAAAATCACGGCTACACTGTCATCCTTTCAGACATCCGAGGTCATGGAGAATCCATCAGCAAAGACATCCCCCAGGGCTACATGGACAGCCTGGAGCAAGTCATAGCTGATCAAAAACAGATCACAGACACCGTCAAAAGCCTTTACCCCGGCAAACCTCTTTATCTCTATGGCCATTCTCTGGGCTCCCTCTTCGCCAGATGCTATCTTCAGGAGCATGATAACGAAATTGAAAAACTCATCCTCAGCGGCACCGTGGACTACCGGTCCAACGTCAAAGCCGGTGTCCTTCTGACCAGGCTGTTCACCATGATCTCCGGCAAGCACGGCCACAGCCGCCTCCTGGATCACCTGCTGGGCATCAACGGCAAGGACGACAGCTGGGTCAGCGTCAACGCAGCCAACCGCGAACAACGGCGCAACGACCCCCATTTCTTTACGTCCTATGAGAATGCCGCCAGCATGACTATTGCAACCTCCAACCTCACACAGCGCGACTTCGCCAAGTTTAAGTGTCAAAACCCCAGCCTCAAGATCCTCAGCATTACCGGTGAGCACGATCCTATACCCGGCGGTCCGAAGGGCCTGGACAGCTCCATAAAAGCCCTTGAAAAAGTCGGCTATAAAAACATAGAGAGCAAAGTCTATAAAGGTCTCCGGCATGAGGTGATTCATGAAGATGAAAAAGAATCCGTTTTTGGGGACATGATACAATTTTTAGAACAATGATCAGTAACAATATCTTTTCTTCCCCACACAATCAAAAGCGCCAAGACCATATTCCCCCATGGTCTTGGCGCTTCTCTTTTTACTGATGCCTATACTTCTCTAGTTCTTCCAAAATCTCAATAATCACGGTGTCCGTTGTTACCTCGCGGAGCCGAACCAGCTCAGCACCCTCCAGTTCAAAGACCACCGCGCTGTCCGTTTGACGCTCGCCCTTATCGACCTTAACCAGCACGACCTGATCCGCCTCTATCCGAACCACCACGCCATACCGCTCATTCACTATGACGCTGACTTCCCAAAACGCCTCCGCTGCCCGGCGAATCTCAACCTCATATGACTTCATAAAACAGCCTCTTGCATAGTCATATTCGAACCTAGTCAGATCCCCAAGCTCCAGCCCCTTGAGCTGCGCTGCAAGTTCGCTGAAAGTTTTAATTTTTGACATTCCAAATAATCCTCCTGTTTTAGGACCCATCAATAAATTGATGACACCATAACCAAAGGCAGATCCCTTAAAAAACTTTAGCCGATGGTCACCCTACCCACAGCCACCCACAGTTCACTTAATTGAACAAACTAAAAACTCGGCGGCGTCATTGCCCAAACAGACTCGCAGTCCTCGTCGCCAATATTGACATACCTGTGGGGAATGGTACTGTCGTAATAGATGCTGTCCCCTTCCTCAAGGATGTACTCCTCATTCTCCATCTTAATCAGCAGGCGTCCCTTGATGACTACCCCGCACTCCTCACCTTCGTGCGTGACCAGCCCGCCCTCGGACTGCTCACCCGGCTTGATCGTAATATATAAAAATTCAATCTTGCGGTTCAAATCCTGGGACAGCAATTCATAAAGCGCTTTTCTGTTGGATGTCTTGATAGTTTTTCGCTGATCACGTTTAACCACCGGTGAGAGAACCGCTTGCTCCTCTTCAACTTCATCAAAAAAATAGCCAAAGGATACCTCGAGGGCCTTAGAAATCTTCCAGAATGTGACCACGGAAGGCGTGACCAGATCCCTCTCGATCTGGCTGATGATCCCTGTGCTGAGGCCAGTTTTTTCAGCGAGCTCTGCAATGCTGAGCTGCTTGCTTTTTCTTATTTCTCTGATTTTCGCGCCAATATCTATATTCAAATGAACTCCTCCAGTTTTCTATTAAGTCTATTTTACCATAAAATAACGATCCTATAATTTTAATATCTTGAAATTTTCATCAATATATTGATATTAATATATTGAATTTTTAGAGTTTTTAGTTTAATATATTGATTGTAACGAAGAACTCATTTAAAAGAGGAGGTATTATAATGAATTCTTTCATCAGCGCAGACAATGCTTGGGCACTATGGTCAATCCTAGTCGGCATCGCGGCACTCAGTATCTATCTTGAGCAAACTTACGCATGGGCATCAAAGATCACCGGCGCCATTATCGGTCTTGTCATCGCCATGGTCCTCGCCAACCTCAACATCATTCCTACTGCCGCACCAACCTATGACGTGGTCTGGGGCTATGTCGTACCGCTGGCTATTCCGCTGTTAATGTTCAACGCCAACATCAAAAAGATCTGGCGTGAAAGCGGACGAATCATGATCATCTTCCTCCTGAGCTCAGTCGGAACCATTGCAGGCGTTACAGTGGCACACGCCATGCTCAAGAACTCAATCCCTGAACTGTACAAAATGTCCGCCATCATGACTGGTTCTTACATAGGCGGCGGTGTCAACTTCGCGGCTATGTCCGAACACTTCGGCGCGGGCGAATCCTGGATTTCAGCCCTCACCGTCGCGGATAACCTCCTGATGGCCCTCTACTTCTTCGTTCTACTTGCTATCCCAACCATGAACTTCTTCCTTAAAAAATTCACGCATCCACACATCGACGCCGTCAAAGCTATGGTGGACACATCTGAAGGCGAAAACCTCGCGAAGCAATATTGGGGTCGAAAAGAAATCTCATTAAGAGATATCGCGATGTCTCTTGCACTTGGTCTCATCATTGTCTGGCTGTCTACAGAACTCGCCGCAGTCCTCAAAGGCATCATTCCAACCGAAAACTTTTTACTCGACCTGTCTAATGGTCTCCTTGGAAACAAATATATGTTGATCACGACCTTCACCATGCTGCTCGCCACCTACGCGCCAAAATTCATGAGCGGCATTCACGGCGCCCAGGAAATTGGAACTTTCCTCATCTACATCTTCCTGGTCGTCATTGGTGTTCCGGCTTCCATTTCAGTCATCATCAACCAGGCGCCGCTGCTCCTCGTCTTCACGGCCATCATTGTCATAATCAACATGCTGGTATCTCTTGTTCTTGGCAAGCTCTTCAAATTTGACCTCGAGGAAATCCTCCTTGCCTCCAACGCCAACATAGGCGGACCTACCACTGCCGCTGCCATGGCGATCGCCAAAGGCTGGAACAAGCTGGTTGGCCCGATCATTCTCGCAGGTGTCTTTGGTTATATCATAGGCAACTACCTGGGCATCTTTATGGGCAATCTTCTTCAATACATGTAGCGTAAGAAATTATCCGCAGGGCTCGGTTGGCCCGGGCTCTGCGGCTTTTGGAGGTGCAGCATGCTGCTCGACATTCATGGAGATATATGGACGGACGTCACTGTCAAGAGTGCACAAGGCAAAAGAAACATAATAAGGGATTATCATCTGGAGCGTTTTTATAAAGGCAATATGGCAGGCGGGATCTTCGTCATTTGGGCCGACCCACCCCATGATGCCCGCCCTAAAGAGAGGCTGATCGAGAGTATCCAGGCAATGGGCAGGGAACTCTTCGACAGCCGAGACCTCGTCCAGGTCATGTACAGATCTGAAGATTTTGCGAATGCAGTCGCAGCCAACAAGCTTGCGGTGTTGCTAGGGCTCGAGGGCCTCAGCGGCATTGGAGAAGATGTTGATGCTCTTTACACGCTCTACCAGCTGGGCTTCCGGCACGCAAGCCTGACCTGGAACGAGCAGAACGCGCTGGCGACGGGCGTCAAAGGCGAACCCGGCCGCGGCCTGACTCAAAAAGGCAAAGAAGCCGTTTCACTGATCCACGACCTTGGCATGATTATGGACGTCTCTCATGCCAACGATAAAACCTTCTGGGACATTGCCGACCTTTCAAGCAGACCAATCATTGCATCCCACTCCAATGCCAGAGCCTTGTGCGACGTCCCCAGGAATTTGACCGATGAACAGATCAAAACCATCGGCAGCAAGAATGGCTTGGTTGGACTTAACGCCTATAACGAGTTTGTCCACAAAGAGCCAGCCGAGCGAACTGTCGACCGCCTGATTGATCATCTGGTGCACGTTGCCGGACTGATCGGAATTGACAAAATTGCTCTGGGCTTCGACTTTTTCGAATACCTGTCCAGCTCGACCACGGACAGCTTCACCTCGGCGACTTACGCCGGCACTATTGGCCTTGAGGATATCACCCAAGCGCCGAACATGATATCCCGACTGAGCGCCAGGGGCTTCTCCCAGGAAGAAATTGAACTGGTCAGCTACAAAAATTTCTTGTCCTTGATGGATCGAGTGATGAAGTAAATCGTTAAGAGTTTAACTTGGTGACGCGGACAGAAACGAAGTGAGTGCCTGTCACTCAGTTCATTTTGGTGCCAGAGCTTGCGAGAACAATTCTCATTCACTTTCCGCCGCACTCTAATAACCTTTTCACACAAATAAAGCGCCAAGACCCAGCAGAGTTTTTCTGCCGATGGTCTTGGCGCTTTCCTTATCTCAAATCTATACGCCTCCCTAAACCTCAACGAATGAAATTAGTATAGACGGCTTCTTCCTTTTTCGGCAAAGGCACACCGGCTTTTGCGCCCGCTTCCTTGCACTTCAAAAACCAGGCCATATTCCGCCCAAGGGTCCTCATGATCTTCATGCCTTCCAAATCTTGAACGACCTCTTCCGGTGTTAACCCATGCACATTGTTCCAATAATTCGATGAAATGATTGGCATTTGCGAAATCGAAAAATACTTATTCATCTGATCAAACGTCGCCGTCGTCCCGGCCCGCCGCGCGCAAGCAATCGCCGCTGCGGGTTTCAAATAAAAGCTGCGTCTGCCAGAGCGCCCATCCGTATAAAACACGCGGTCCATGAAAGCAGTCATGGCGCCATTCGCCGAAGCGTAGTGCACTGCCGCCCCAAAGATAAACCCATCATAGTGATCGGTTATCTCAATGAATTCATTCACCTTGTCGCCATACACACAGTTTCCAGTTCTGCCGCACGTCCCACAGTCTATGCATCCTGCCATAGGGCTTGTACCAATCCAGAAGAAATCCGTTTCGATCCCGTCCTCATTTAAAGCCTTCGAAACCTCCAACAACGCAGTATAAGTGCAGCCCTTTTCATGAGGGCTCCCATTCACCTGTAAGACTTTCATCATTCATTCCCTCTCTCTCAAAATTGCCTTATTATTTAATACCCGCCTGCACCTGACGCCTCACGCCTCCTCAAAAACCTCCGCCACCGATTTGAGATGCTGAACAATCTCAAGATGCTGCGGACAAAGAGCCTCACACCTACTACACTCAATACAATCCGACGCCTTGCCAAAAGCTTTGGCATAATTCTCATAATAAACCTTCTGTAATGAAAATCTTTTGTTCGTCGACTGCAGCTCAGCATTGTACAGCGCCAAATAATTTGGAATTGGAATGTTCTTCGGACAGTCGTCGACACAGTACCGGCAAGCCGTACAAGCAACAGCTATAGCCTCATTGATGATCGACACCGCCTTCTGAATGGTCTCGACCTCCGCCTGCGCCAGCGGCTCAAACATCTTCATATAACTCATATTATCCAGCAGCTGTTCCTTATTTGACATGCCACTCAATACCATGAAGACACCCTGATGGCTCCCGGCAAATCGCACCGCCCAGGAAGGCACAGACATTTCCGGCCGATGGTCTTTAAACAACCGTTCCGCCGCCTCAGGAATCTTTGCCAGCACGCCGCCTTTCACCGGTTCCATAACAATCACGGGTTTGTTGTGGCGCCTCGCAGTTTCATAGCACTTCCTCGACTGAATCCCCTCGTGCTCCCAATCCAGATAATTAATCTGGAGCTGAACAAAGTCGACCTCAGGGTGCGCGCTCAATATGTCCTCCAAAAGTCCCGCATGATCGTGAAAAGAAAAACCAATTTGTCCAATCTTGCCTTCTCTCTTCTTCTGCAGGACAAACTCAAAGCACTCAAGATCTTTGGCAATCTCATAGTGCGAGATGCTCAAATTGTGTAGGAGGTAATAGTCAAAATAGTCGACACCGCACTTTTCAAGCTGCTCGTTGAATATACGTTCCCGGTCCTCTTTCGTTTTCAGATACACGACCGGCAGCTTTGATGCCAGTTTGTACGCTTCCCTTGGATGCCGCTTGACCAGCGCCTCGCGAATGGCAATTTCACTTTTGAAATCATGATACATATAGGCAGTGTCAAAATAAGTAAAGCCTTTGTCAAGGAACGTATCCACCATCTGCTTAAGGGCTTCCAGATCTATACTTGACGACTTCTCCGGGTCAGATAACGGCAGCCGCATTAAACCAAATCCGAGTTTTTTCACAATATGACCTCCAGTGCTAGATTTTAATAACAGTAATGAACTGAATCTCACCATGGGCTTTGCTTAGTAACGTCCACAACAAAACCAACTGCGGATCTCTCCTTATCCATCATAAACCCTGGAGTTAACTCCAAGTCAAGGTTTTGAGAAAAACTTTTTTTACCTTGAACTAAAGTTTCACTTCACCCTTCAAAAATTAAAAAACCAAGACCACCTTTTGCCGATGGTCTTGGCCCTTCCCATTTCTCAATTCAAACTTTTTATCTACGCCTTCACATACGAACAGCAATAATCCGCGACTTCCTCGACCACTAATTTAAATTTGGAGTTCGCCGGCACCTCAAACGTAAACGCGTCATGAATTTCGATCCACGGCTGATCCTCAGAAAGCTGAACACGTAGTTTGCCTGACATGATTTCCATAACTTCCTTCTCCGCCGTGCCAAACTCGTATTCACCCGGCATCATAATGCCCAGGGTCTTCTTCTCACCATTCTCGAAGATCACCGTACGGCTTGTCACCGCACCGCCGAAATACTTATTTGCTTCTTTGACCACTGTCACATTTTTGAATTCACTCATGCTCCAACCATCCTTCAACCAAATTTTCACCAAACGCGTTCTGCGCAGTCGCGCCACAAGAATCCTTTCTACCATTATATCTTCTTTTTCTCTGCGCTCAAGACCGCCTTTGACACAAATTGAACCTTTCCAACAAATAGTTCCGAGGATCCGAATAATGATCATAAATATATTTTGATAAGTGACCCCGCACCTGTTACACTAAACACGTATACGTCATAATCTCAATGACTGATCTGCCTTCAAGACCACAAAACATCACACTCCCAAGGAGCCCTTGCCCATGTCAAAATCCAACAATAAAGAACTCACCAACTGGCTTGCCTACCTGGCCGTCTGCATCTTCTGGGGCTCCGCCTATGTCGCCATAAAAATTGGCGTCACGGACATTGCGCCGCTATTCTTCACGTCCTTAAGATTTACCATCGCAGGCGCCCTGATGCTGCTTTACGCATTCCTGAAAGGCATCCCCTTTCCAGATCATCCACGCGAATACATTCAGTCAGCCATAATAGGCCTGTTGATCCTGTTCGGCGGACCCGCCTTTGTAGGACTGGCCTCGCGTTACATCAGCGCTGGCGCCGTCTCCCTGATCGTCGCCTCCATTCCGCTGGCCGTTGCGGTCATGCAAATGATCTATTATCCAAAGCTCAGAACCGCTAGCCCACGGATCTGGTTAGGTCTCTTAATCGGCTTCAGCGGTGTTGCCATCCTTATCTTTGCAGGCGGCGGTGAAGTGAAGCTGGACCTGCGCGGTGTCATCCTGTGTCTGATCTCGGTCGTGCTCTGGTCCATCGGCACCATCTATTCGGGGACGGTTAGGCTGCGAAGCCACATGATCGTGCAGTCCGGACTTCAAATGTTCTTTGCCGGTCTCGGGATCCTGGCCGCCAGCTTTGCTACAGGTGAAAACCATACCCTGAACGTTTCGATCGAAAGCCTGCTGGCCCTCCTCTTCCTGATCATTTTCGGATCTATCCTGGCGTACAGCGCTTATATGCACATCATCAAGTCCTGGCCCCTCGCGAAAGCCAATACCTATGCCTACATCAACCCTATGGTCGCCGTACTCATGGGCTGGCTGATCCTGAACGAACCCATCACCCCCGGCATTCTGCTCTCCATGGCCGTCATTCTATCCGGCGTCATCCTGGTACAGGCAGACACCTCCAAACCGCAGCAAGTGCTGGAACCAGCGGAGTCAGCAGCGTAATCCATTGAAAATACAAGAGCCAAGACCATTTATTTGCCGATGGTCTTGGCTCATTCATTTTCACTCAATCAAATAATGGTCCCCAAACTACAACTTTATTTACGAACAGCAGTAAAACCCGTTTAATCTAAAATTGGATTTTAAATTACACGGACTTCTCATATAACAATATTCATAAAAAGAATTCAGATAAAGCGGCAAAGTAGTTCCAAACACCCATTTTCACCAAACCGCTTACACAGATTTCTCATCCATTTTAAACGCCACAGCCTCAATAATCACGCCATACAAAACCCCAGCCAGAAAGCTGACAACATCCGTGAAGCCTGTCGAACTAAAAAATGCAAAAGACACAATTAGACCGAGTACTGCACCTCTTATCACTACATTTGGAAGGTTCCGCCCGCTGCCTGCCAGTCCAATCACCAACCCCATAATCACCCGGTTATACCACAGAGAAAACAGAAAATAAGGCTCACTTTGAAAGCCCGACCTAACAGACGCACCGACAATGCAGACGATCCCAAGCAGAGCGCCTGTAATCAGGCAGATCTTCATTCTTTTCGTGAACATGCAATGCACCTCACTTTTCCCTGATTTATTCCTCACTTAGACACCTACGTTCCACATCACACCTATACCCAATTTCCAACACCAAACAAAAACTTCCAGCCGAACTCACCCTCTAACCTTTCATTTTCCCGAAAATTATGTTTGTGGAAAGACGTGTCTGACACCGACTTCCGTTCCCTCCCCAAAAAACTTAAAGAGCCAAGACCATTTTTGCCGATGGTCTTGGCTCTTCCCATTTAACTAGAATCTACTTAATAAAGCTAACCTGCGTGTTGATCTCTGCAATCGCTTCGTCCTTCTTCTGATTGAACACAACCTTATTCTCTTCAAACAAGTTGCGTCCCTCAGCATCAATAGAAACGATCAACGGCCCAAATTCATTCACCCTGCACATCCAGAGGGTCTCCGGCATGCCAAGATCCCGCCACTCCGCGCGCTCAATTTCTTCTACCTGCGTCGCCGCCAATACTGCGCAGCCTGCTGGGAACACCACGTGAAGGGCCTTATGCTCTTTACAGCCCGCTTCTGTATTCGGTCCCATACCGCCTTTGCCTATGATCAGCTTAACACCGGTCTGTTCAATAAATTCCTTCTCGAACTTCTCCATGCGCATGCTGGTGGTCGGTCCAATAGAGATCATCTCAAACTTGTCCTCTTCCAGCTTGCGAACTATGGGACCAGCATGGAAGATCGCCATGCCGTCGAGATCCACTGGAAGTGCCCTGCCTTGTTCAATCAGCCGTCTGTGTGCCACATCCCTGCAAGTCACAAAATGACCGCTGAGATAGATAATATCCCCAATCTTGATGCCCTCAAGATCCTCTGCCTTGATTGGCGTGGTCAAAACCTTCTTATTATTCATAGCGCACCTCCGAATGTGACGTAATCGTTGCGTTCATTTCTCTGTCAAAGATGATGTGGCCGCGTCTGTGCGCCCAGCACCCTGTATTGACCGCAACACCAATGGTGGACGGATGACGCGCTGCGTTTTCAATGTGTACGCCCATAACCGACAGATTGCCGTTCATGCCCTGTGGACCAAGTCCAATTTTATTGATGCCGTCTTCCAGCAGCTGCTCAAGCTTAGCCGCGCGCTCATTTGGATTATGAGACCCCAGAGGACGCATCAGCGCCTTTTTAGACAAGACCGCCGCCGTCTCTACAGACGTCGCGACACCCACACCTACCAGCAGCGGCGGGCAGGCGTTTAAACCATAACTAGTCATGACATCCATGACAAACTGCACCACACCTTCATAGCCTGCACCTGGCATCAAAACCATAGCTTTGCCTGGAAGCGTGCAGCCACCGCCAGCCATGTAGACATCAATTTCAACCGAATCTGAATCCGGCACGATTTCCCAGAAGAAAGACGGCACACCTTTGCCTATGTTTTTACCCGTGTTGTACTCATCAAATGTTTCAACGCTGTTATGTCTGAGCGGCGTATTCACAGTCGCGGCATAAACGGATTCAGTCAAAATGCTCTCCAGCTCGCCCATCAAAGGAAATCCGGTACCGCACTTGATGAAAAACTGAAGGACGCCAGTATCCTGGCAGCTCGGTCTGTATAGCTCCTTCGCCAACTTTTGATTCGTGAACATGGAATCATAAATGGTTTTCGCCAGCGGGCTATCCTCAAATGTTCTCATCTCCGCGAGTTTATTCTCAACATCATCTGGCAGTCTGATGCCGACGAAACCAATGAATTTTGACATCTCATCTTTGATTGACTGGATCGATTGTTCTTTATTCATCATGAAACCTCCTTATAAATTTTACTACCACCCATAGCCGTTTCTCTTCCTGACACCTATCTCCCCTAAGCCGGGAAGAACGGGAAGAAGATTGGCAGCAAAATCATGCTCACAATAGTCGCCACCACTATCAGCGGCAAACCTGCTTTAACATAGTCCATGAAGCGGTAGCCGCCAGCCGCCAAAACCATAGTGTTGGCCGGCATGCCAATAGGCGTCGCGTAAGCAAGTGAACCGCCTATGACCGTCGCCATCAGGACCGCCCGCGGATCAGCGCCCATACCGGAAGCAATTGAGACACTGATGGGCACCAGCAGTGCCGTGGTCGCCGTGTTGGACATAAAGTTCGTCAATACTGTGGCGATCATGAAGATGGCAAACAACATCACAAACGGTGACGCGTTCTGTCCGAGGGCACCCATGACTGTCTCAGCGATCAAAGCGCCAGCACCAGTTTTATCTAGAGCCGAAGCCAGCGCCAAGGTCCCGCCAAAGAGGAAAATAACATTTAAGTCAATCGACTTATAAGCTTCCTTCTCAGTCATAACACCGGTGAGAACGAGAAGCAACGCGCCAATGCTGCCTGTGACATGCAGCTTGATGCCAATCTGATCCTCAAAGATCATGCCTAAAATACTAGCCACCAGGATCACCAGTGACAAAGTCTGCTTCCAGGCAGGCACATGACTGTAATCAATGACCTCATTGAACACACTGTCCGGATCCCCTTGCGTCTTCGGTAGAAACTTGTAGCCTACAAACGCGAAGTAAATAATCCCCACCACCAGGATAGGAAGACCAATCTTAGCGTATTCAAAGAATCCAAACTGCATGTTCATCTCTTGAAGGGCAGACTGCGCGATCAGGTTCCCCGGCGCGCCAATCAGTGAGAGGTTACCGCCCATTGCTGCCGCGAAAACCAGCGGCATGAGCAGTCTTGACCTTGCAAAGCCCGACTTGGCTGCTATACCAATAACGACAGGGATCAATACCGCCGCCGTACCCGTATTTGAAAGCACACCCGACATGAGGCCTGTGATCACCATGACTGCAACGATCAATTGCCGTTCCGTCTTGGCGAATTTCGTTACAACGCCGCCAATTTTGTTGGCCATCCCAGTCTCAAACAGCGCGCCGCCAACCACGAACATAGCGACAAATAGAATGACATTATTGTTGACAAAGCCCGCAAAGGCTGCCGATGGTTCCAGTACCTTAAACAAAATTAAAGCGAGACAGACGATCATGGAAGTAACAGCGAGCGGAATTTTTTCCCAAACGAACATTACTATGGCGAAAAGGAGTAAAAGTAAAGTAATAATAGCTGGACTCAAAATATGTATCCTCCCTTCAATTTGAAGACACCCTCAAAGTTAAACTACCAATAATCAAACCAAATAACAAGCCATCATTCCGTATTTGATATTTGATATTTAACATTTGATAATGTATCCATTTGTGGCTTAATAATATCCTGAGTCAGCCTTCTTGTCAATCCCTCAAAAAAACCTAAATCACACCACCATCGGCCATTCGTCGCTCTTTTTATAATAAACTCATAAAACAAAAAGGCAGCGCCCCTTAAGACACTGCCCCAAACCTCAATCAATCTCTGACAACAGCTCATGATCTGCCACGAAATGCGTCAGTATGTTTTCCATACTTCTTATAATATGTGCATACATCAGCTGCTTTGCCTTTTCCTCGTCGTAAGCCTTTATAGCCTCCACCAGTTTGCTGTGCTCACTGTTGGAGATTTGAGCGTAGGCGTCCTCTGTCACCTTGTGCCCCATGGAAAGTCCATTCCACATGGAGGACAAGATCGAGAGAATTCGGTCATTGTCCGCTGCCACCCAAATGGCCATATGGAACGCCTGATTGAAGTTGGAATACTCATAGGCTCTGTTCTCTTTCAGAGCCAGCTGTCCTTCTTCAAAAGCTTCCACAATGTCCGTGATATCCGCGCGACTCTGACAGACCATACCAATAGCTTCCCGCTCTAAAATAGCCCGGGTTATATAATGGTCCCGGATCATTTTCTCCGTCAAACCCGTGACCACGGCCCCTTTATTAGGTGTCAGCTTGATTAAGCCCTCACTGGCCAGAATCTGAAAGGCTTCCCGCACCGGTGTATTGGAAACACCCAGCTGCGTTGCGATCCCATCCAGGGTGATGTTCTCCCCTTCTTTCAGCTCCCGGGTCAGTATGGCTTTACGAAGTGCTGATGCCACCCGCTCCCGGGTCGGCAATAACTTGATTGGCTTTAAACTACTCATTTGAATCATCCTTAATCAATGCTTCTATCACATTGTCATAATACTTCCTGAACCCATCATAAAGCGCCTGGGTTTTGCCTGTCTCAAGGTTCGCCATGATCTCACCCAAAAGCACATGCCCCTGCGCAGGATCATAACTCCCACGAATCTCTGCCAGCATCCAAAACGAGATCAGCATCCGTTCATACTGCTGAAAAGCGAATAAACCAAGCCCATCAAAATAGAACTGTTTATGAACGTCCTTCTCCAGCTTAAGAAGTGTCTCATGACCGGCGCCGGACTGAACCGCAGCCCTCAGTGTGTGATACGCGTTATTCAACCGCGCCATCCCATAATGACGTTCGATCATCATGACCGCAATTTCGGATGCCATTGCGCTCAGCAGCCTGCCATGAGCTTTGATGCTGTCCCTAGACAGCCCCACCACGCGCATGTGCCTGTTGCGCATCCGCTCGATGTACCCTTCCTGCTCCAAAATCTGAAGGGCCTCCCGCACCGGCATTCTGGACACGGCCAGCTCAGAAGCAATGTTTTCCTGCACCAGTTCAAAGCCCTCAGGGTACTCCCCTTTCAGGATCTTGACCCTTATATATTTAACGATTTGTTCCTTCAGTTGTTTCATCTCTAATGGCTGCATAGGCGCTCCATAAAACGTTATTTTAAGTCAAACGAAATTGGTGACTACGCCATATTATACCATGTCCACCGAGCAGGTAAAATTAGAAAGTTCACGGGGTGGGCGAATTGAAAGGAAAATGACCCATAGGCAGCCCAAAATCTTTAAAGAGCATTTTTTTGCCGATGGTCACCCAGCCCAACTCCTCACACCTCTGACAAGTCATCTCCGACAGACTTCCGAAACGCTTCTGGAAGCCTAACTGCCTTCCGACTTTGATAGTCAAAGGCGTATATTTTCGTGCTGCCTTCAAACACACACGCCTGGTCGCTTTGACGGATAAACGCGTAATGCATCACAAACGAACGGTCGCGAAGCTCATCCACCCAAACCGAGGCGTCCAGCAGATCGTGAAGAAACACTTCTTTGCGGTATTTGACTTGGGCTTCACTGACAATGATGCCGACATTGTCACCAATGCGCCGCTCTTCATAGCCCAGCTGCTGCAAGAAGCTGATCCGGGCATCCTGAAAAAAGGTGAGCGCCCTATCATTGCCCATATGATTGCCGTAGTTGATGTCGCTGATGCGGACTTCGAGTGTTCTAAGGTTGTCTATGCGTTTGGGCATGGGGGGCTCCTTTCGGGCAACGAAATCACATTTTGTGACGATATTTCTGTTTCTCTGGAATCACGCCTCTGACGCCGCCTTCCGGATCTTCCATATCCCCAACATACCTAGGGATAATGTGAAGATGCAGATGCGGAATAGTCTGTCCTGCAGCCAAGCCCTGATTGACCCCAAAGTTAAAACCCGCCGGCTCAAACTTTTTCTCAAGGAGTGCTTTGCCGTCTTCCATTATTTCAAATAAAGCCTTTCTCTCATCCGGAGTTTGTCAAGGTAGTTGTCGCAAATCATCTTTAGAAATATTGACCGGATTAAGCCATACCTCACCGGGCAATGTCCAATCTCGGGTCTTACCTGACCATCTCTGTGGTGCCTTTGCTTTT